>ERZ808252.44-NODE-44-length-133385-cov-48.147491_pt1 | contig 133385 bp, 106 predicted proteins | sample MGYA00521242_ERZ808252 | MGnify/ENA primary metagenome ERZ808252 (study PRJEB31516, sample SAMN03275581) | gut metagenome | biome: mammalia-associated habitat; material: feces | host: Papio cynocephalus | place: Kenya | collected 2012-08-07 ...
GAATTTTGTATAGTGCTCACTCTCTGATAATAGAGGGGTGGGAAACTTCAGTTACTAAGAACAGGAACGAATAATATGAGAAATCAAAGGCCAAATCTTTTTTATCCTGTTTTAGTTTCAGAGGATGGCAAACACTTTATTGGAGCAGGAGAGCCTTTACCACTAAATGTAGACAGACATTCATATCTATCACCCAATGGAACAATTGCAATTTGGCCTATTCATTTAGATGGAACTGAAGGGTGTTGGAGAATTGGCAAGGATACTTTACTTGATTTGCAGAAACAATATATTGTAAGACTTGGTGGTTTTACCGATAGAGGTATGGCTATAAATTATCTCAAAAAAGGGGAGCATAATAAAGTTAAAAGTGGAAAATATAAGATTCTTGGAACCAATGTTGATGGCTCATATATCTTAGATGATCGTGATTATAAACCTGCATATTTACCATCAACTCAATGGACAATATCAAATCATGATGCAAGTCGTCAAGGAAGTGGAATGTTAAGAAAAATCTTTTTAGATAAACGTTTCGAGTTTCCAAAATCTCTTTACGCAGTCCACGACACCATCCGTTTCTTTGTTGCCAACAAGCCCAACGCCCTCATTCTCGACTTCTTTGCCGGGAGCGGCACGACCCTGCATGCCGTAAACCTCCTGAACAAGGAAGACGGCGGGCACCGCCGTTGCATCATGGTGACCAACAACGAGATTGGCGAGCCAAAGGAAAAGGAGCTGAGACCGCAGGGCATCCGTCCGGGCGACGATGAATGGGAGAAGTGGGGCATCGCACGCTACGTGAACTGGCCCAGAACAAAGTGCAGCATACTCGGAAAGGATGTGAACGGCAAGCCTATTGCCGGTGACTATATAACGACAAAGACCGAGACAAGACTGACCGACAGAAAGTTCACGCAAATCAACTTTATGCCAACCGGCGCCACCAAGAAACAGAAGAAAGCCTTGGTGACGCTTGTCAACAAGCAGAAAGACGTAAAGTTGCCAGCGATGAGTGATGACGTGCCGTTCCTCGTGTCGGAAGACGACAGCTATAATGCCAGCATCCTGTTCGACATAAACGAGGCGGACGCGTGGATGGAAGCATTGGATGGCAACAGCCACATCACCTACTTCTACATCGTGGCAGAAAAGGATGCCGACTTCAAGCGAATAAAGGCTGAAGTGAGCGAAATGATGGGGCAGATAGAAGAAACCGTGCCTGTGAAGATGCCCATGAGCGACGGGTTCAAGGCCAATGCAGCATTCTTCAGGCTCGGCTTTCTGGACAAGCGTTCCGTGGCGAGAGGGCGCCAGTTGCAAGAGCTGTTGCCGCTGCTGTGGATGAAGGCCGGAGCTGCTGGCAAATGTCCCGAAAGCGTCACAGGCGACTATGCCATACTGCCGGCGAACCGCATGGCCATACTGAAGGACGAGGCTTTCTTTGTACGCTTCAAGGAAGACATGGGCCACCACCCCGAAATAAAGGTGGTGTACCTTATTACCGACAGCCAGAGTGCATACCTCGCCATGACAAGCGAGCTGAAGGGCATGAAGACCTACCAGCTCTACCGCGACTACCTTGAGAACTTCCGCATCAACTATGCCACCAAATAACGACAAAGCACAACATGAACATATCTCTTAAACCATTCCAGAAGGTCAGGGGCCGCGAGCTTCGCAGAACAGCAGCCATGGCGCAGAGGGGCTGGCAGGATTACGGGAAGAAGCAAATCATATCGTTCACTGCCCCCACGGGCGCAGGCAAGACCATCATGATGGCCAACTTCATCGAGTCGGTGATGTGTGGCGACGACGAGGGTATGGCGCCAGCTACCCCCGACAGCACCTTCATCTGGCTGAGCGACTCGCCAGAGCTGAACGAGCAGAGCAAGCAGAAACTGATGAGATATTGCAACAAACTTGCGATAAGCCAGTTCAAGACTCTGGACGAGTCGTTCCGCGGCGAGAAACTTGAGCCTGGCATGGTCTATTTCCTCAATACGCAGAAATTGGGCAAGGGCAGCAGGATGGTCGGCACAGGCGACGGGCGCGACTATACGATTTGGGAAACCATAGAAAACACCACAGAGGAATACGGACAGAACCTTGCGCTCATCATCGACGAAGCCCACCGCGGGGCAAAAGTCAACCAGACCACCATCATGCAGAAGTTTGTAAACGGCAGCCCTGAAGACGGCCTTTCCGCACTGCCGCTCATCATCGGCATGAGTGCCACCCCCGAACGCTTCAACAAGCTGGCCAGCGCAAGCCTTTCAACCGTGAGCAAGGTGGTTGTGACTCCGAAAGAAGTGCGCGAATCGGGACTGCTGAAAGACATTGTCGAGATACACTACCCTGAAGAAAGTGCGATAAACAAGAACCTGGCCGTGCTCCTGGCCGCTGCCGACGAATGGAAGGACAAGTGCCTGCACTGGCACGACTACACCGAGAAGCAGCACTATCAGAACGTGTGCCCCATCTTCCTGATACAGGTGGAAGCAGGCACAACGGGGAGGGTCTCTGCAACCGACCTGGACGAATGTCTGCGTGAAGTGGAAAGGCGCACGGGTGAGACATTCGAGAGAGGCGAGGTTGTCCATGCTTTTGGCGAGCAGGCCACACTGACGGTCAACGGGTTGGAGGTGCCTTATTGCGAGCCGTCGGCCATCAACGACGACCGGAACATCAAGATCGTATTTTTCAAGGAAGCACTGTCCACCGGATGGGATTGCCCCCGGGCTGAAGCCATGATGTCCTACCGCGTGGCAAAAGACTCCACATACATCGCGCAGTTGCTTGGCAGAATGATTCGCACACCCCTGCGAATGCGCATTGAGGTTGACGAGTCGCTTAACGACGTGCATCTTTATCTGCCCCACTTTGATGCGGATACGGTGGCCGGTGTGGTGAAGAGCCTGTCGGAAGAAGAAGGAGGCGACTTGTCCACTGACATTCAGACTGTGCAGGGCGGCAAGAAGAGCACGGTGGTGATGACCGCAAAAAGGCCCGTAACAGCGGCTTCGTCAAGTGCCTCAGCCGCAACAGGACAGCATGGCTTAACACAAAGCGTCCGGCTGCCAGAGGCAGAAGCTGTCCAATCGCCGCAACATCAAAGTGTATCTGACGCTGACAAAGAGGAGGAAGCTGAGACACCGGCAAAATCGGATGTTGCCACCGGTCTATACGAAAAGGTAAAGGAAGCCATCAACCAGGCAGAAATCCTGACTTATGATGTGAGCAAGGCGACAGTAACAAGAAACTACCTGCGAGCCCTCTTCGACATGGCCCGCCTTGCGGTAATGACAGATATGGATGCAACAGCCAGAGCTGTGGACGAGGTGAGAGCCGCCGTTGCGAAAAGGATACACACCTATATAGGCCAGCTGAAATCAGCAAACAAATATGATGCATTGGTCGAAAAGGCATTGACTTTCCAGTTGAACACCCTGAGTGTGGAATTTTACAAGAGTGGCAATACATACGACTTTCAGCAAGGCCCCAACCTCTATTCAAGAACCGACGCCGGCCTAAGCCACCAATATCAGCAAGCCAACATTTTGCTGTGCGGCGAGGGTATAGGCGGCAGATACGCCGATTTATATGGAGATGGAGAGGATGACAATGCCTATATGTATGATGTCATCCTGTTTGCAGCCAACCAGCACCAGCGTGATTTACTGAATGATTACGCCAAAGGTGAGTTTGAACGGCTGGCAGACCTGTACCGTCCGAAGACCAATAAACTCAGTGAAAAGTACAGGCAGCAGTACAACCGCCTTGTCTCGCAAGGCAGCACTGTTTCCAAGCTCCTGTTTCACTTGCCCGAGACCATCAATGTCGACCTTGACAGGGACGGCAAGACCTGCGCCGACCACCTGTTTGTAAATGCCGAAGGCACAGCCACCTTCAAGCTGACCTCCTGGGAAGCGCTCACCCTTGACGAAGAGCGCAAGCACCCGCAGTATGTTTGCTGGTTTCGCAACCAGGATCGCAAGCCCTGGGCTTTATGCATTCCATACGAGTGGGGCAATGAAACAAAGAGATTTTATCCCGACTTTATTATCGTCAGGCATGATGGGGACAATGGCTTTGACTTTTCCCTGCTTGAGCCACACAGGGATGACAAGACCGACAATTTGGCAAAAGCAAAAGCCCTTGCCAAGTATGCGCAGGATTGCCAGAGCTTCAGCAGGATTCAGATGTTAAGGCAGAAACACACCCCATCAGGAGACAGAATGTTTCGGCTGGATTTCTGCAAGATGGCAGTGAGGAACAAGGTGCTTGCCTGCGTGACAGATGCAGACTTTGACACCGTATTCAACAAAGAAGCGACACCCGGGGACTGAGCGCGGAGCCACCCTATGGCCCTGTTTCACAGCCAAGCCCGGCCTCGAGATGGCACGCGCCATCCCGAAACGAGACGGCCCTACTCGAAATAAAAGGTAAGGACAATCATCTTGGTGTGGGCGGCAGACACACTTTTGGCGTATGCACGCACGTTTGGGTCTCTAAGCTGGTCGGCGTTCTTGCTGTCAAGACTGTTGGTCAGGCTGTAACAGAACTTCAGTTCGGGGTTGAGCTTGAAAAAGGGGAGGTAGAAGTCGCACCCCATGCCCACCTCGACCATCGTGTCCGCTCGCTTGAGCCGCACATAGTCCTGCGACTTGCCAGTGAGGTTGATCATCTGGTTGATGCCAGCTATGAGGTAAGGCCGGTAGTTGTTAAAGCGCTGGGCGCAGAACTTGATGTCGACGGGAATGGAGATATAGGTGTTTTTGAGATCCTGCGTGGCTTGCAGCATCTTCCCTGCCGCATCGGTCTTTGAGAGGTTCACAAACCTGAGGTGCTTCGCGCCAAAGTGCATTGTGGGGGTTACCCTTGCCGCCAGATGCGAAGTGAGCCGCGCCTCGGCCAGCACGCCAACGGAGAACCCCGGGTTCCACTTGTCATCGTCGCACACAATGTGCTGTACCGACGAGCTCCCGTCGCCATCAACGACTGTCTGAGGCCCAACATTCTGCAGCTCCACATCCTGGAGGTGCATCCCCACCAAGATGCCAAAATGCAGCGGGCGCAAATCGATATAGGGTTTGTTCTGCTCCCGGCGTTCCTGCGCCAGGGCACATTGCGACACCAGCAGCGCCGCCAAGGCCATTGACAGCCTTGGCATCCAAGGGCCACGCCGCCTGCAAAGGGTAAAAAGAAGCCTCTCAATCCATCTCATCATCTATAAAACGCATTTATGGGCAACATATTATATTTAGCATTAGCCATTTTGGGTGAAATTTGGGTGAAATAAAACTAAATATGTTCATCTGAATTAGGTATAATCCAAATATTATTATTACTTTTGCATCATCGAATTTGAGTATTAACAAATAAAACAGACAATTATGGCTTACGTTATTGGTGACGACTGTATCGCTTGCGGTACCTGTATCGACGAGTGTCCTGTTGGAGCAATCTCCGAGGGCGAAAAGTATTCAATCAACCCCGACATGTGCACAGAGTGCGGAACCTGCGCTGACGTGTGTCCTTCCGGGGCAATCAGTCTTCCCGCCTAACTGACTCGCTTGTCAGAAAGATACGGAGGCTCCCTTTGGGAGCCTCTTTTTTTGTGGCCTTCACAAAAGAGGGAGCAAGCAAAAGGCAGGGAATGTGCGAGCACATTCCCTGCCTTTTGCTGTAAGTCTCCACAGCCTCACGTCACTTGCTCAGCTGCTCGAGGGCCTGCTTGGCCATCTGGTTTGCCGGGTCAAGCTCTACAATCTTAGCCCAGAAGCCCTTTGAAGCCTCCTTGTCGTTGTTGAGCAGGTAGTAATAGCCCAGATAGCGGTAGCACTCAATCAGGCGCGCGCGGTCCGACTTGTCCTTTTCCGCCTTGGGTTCAATCATCGACACCACCTTCTCGTACAGAGGCTTGGCCAGTCCGTCCTTGGTCTCCGGGTCGATATAGGCGTTCACGCGTGCGCGCATAAAGGTGGCATACTCCTCGGCCGTGGGAAATTTCTCCTGCAGCTTGACATACACCTCCTCGGCCTTCTTGAAGTTGTCAGTCCTCGCCGCACCGCTCAGCGTGTCAGCATACTGGATGTACAGCTGCGCAAGGCCGGCATAGTCGGTGGCTGTCGGCTGGCTCACAGCACCGAGATACTCGTCGTAAGTCTTGATGGCATTCACGTAGTCGTCCTTCTCCTTGTAGGCTTCGGCCAGCTGCTTGATTACGCCAGCCCGCTTGTCCGTGTTGTCAATCTCCTGCTGCAACGCCTTCTGGTACATGGCAATGGCCTCGTCATGGCGCTTGGCTCCGCTGAGCGCGTTGCCGTAATACGTGTAGTCATAATACGTGAAGTTGGCGCTGTCAGACTTGTTGAACAGTGCGTCGGCATACTTCAGCGCCTCGTCAAAGTTGCCCAAGTCCGTGCAGTTGAAGAAAGCCAGGCGGTTGTATCCGGCATCACGCGGGCTGATGGCCAGTCCGGCCTTGGCCACCTCGAGGCTCTCGGCATACTTCTGCTTCAGGAAGTAAGACATGGCGAAGCTGCGCACGTCGCGCTCCTCCATCTTTGCGAGGTCAGCCTTCTTGAACGCAGCGATAGCCTGGTCAAAGTCGTTCGACTGGTAATAGATGCGGCCTATCATGGCGTCGACGGCTACATCAGGGCGCTGCGCCCTGAGATCCTCCAGCTTGGCCACGGCCTGCGAGGGGCTGATTTTCCGGTAAACGCTCGCATACTTGTAGTAGGGCACAGGGTCCTTGGGGTCGAAATAGATGGCCTGGTCATACAGCTCGACAGCGCCGCCGCCGTCGCCGACAAGCGCCTTGAGGTCACCCTTGAGCACAAAGGCCGGCGCATATTTCAGCTTGATGCCGTAGTCAGCGTAAACATTGGCATTGACCGTGTCCTTCACGTCATAGAAAGCGCGGCCTATGCCCACCAGCACCTCACCATTCTTTTTGTTCTTCTTGTAGACATCCTTCACCTGGTCCTTGAGGTCAGCCGGGTGAGTCTTGATCACTTTAGAAATCTCAGCGATAACCGTCTTGTTATCCTGCGCCATCATGGGAGCCGATGAACCCATCATCAGCGCGCCCAACACTAAATATTTGATTGTCTTCATATCCTGTTTATGTTTGATTTAGGAAATATCATTTACACTGCAAGCGGCCAGCCGCCTCTGTCAATGGTCTTTGACCACCACCTCGCGCACGGCGACGTTGGCCCTGTAAGGCAGCAGTCCGGCCTTGTGGATAATCAGCTGTCCGCGGTAGTCGGCCGCAATGAAGTTGGCAAAGCCCCAGGGCAGTCCGTGGTGCGGGTCGTTGACCAGCGCGTAGATGGTGCGGATAAGCGGGTAGTTGCCATTGTAAATATAATATTGGTAAGGCTGCCAGCTGCTTTCCACAGTGGCGGGGTGAATCTTGCTCACGCCCATCACCTTGATGTTTCTCTTGAATGTGACATTGGTCGTGTCGCGCTTGTCATTCAGCCAGTTCGACCCGATGATGCCGATGGCGTTGGGGTGGCGCTCGACAAAGTCGATCACCTCGGCCGACTTTTTCACGGCGTAGATGTTGGGGCTGTTGATGGGGGTGCCCCCCAGCAGCGAGTCAACGCAGTAGTGAACCGTGCTCGACTGCTTGTTGTCAAAGGCCACCTCGATGCTCCCCAGCTTCGAGTGGGGGTAGAGTTGCCTCCATTTGTCCACCTTCCCTCCAAGGATGAGCTTGATGTCATGCACGGAGATGATGGTGTCGGGGTTGCCGTTGTTCACGATGAGCGTCAGTCCGTCGTAGGCGAGCGGTATGGCGACAGGCATGAAATTGCGGTCCTCCAGGTTTTTCTGCTCTTTGGCTGTGAATCTCCGCGCCGTGAAAGCCAGCCACGTCTTTTCGCGCATGAGCAGGTTCACGGCGTCCAGCTCGTTGGTGTAGTGCGCCTTGAGCGTGGCATTGGGATAGATTCTCTCGAAGACAGCCACTTCCTCATTGATAATCGGGCTGAAACTCTCATCAGAGACGAACGATATCGTCCCTGATGAGTAAGTGTCAGTCCTTGCGTTTTTGGGCCTGCCCTTGCAAGACAAAGCCAAGCCCAAAACGAGAGTGCATCCAACGGTAGCGTTGAACAGGATTTTCTTCATTTCAAAAAGATGTTGTTATGCGAGCCTGAACGTTACAGGCACGGTGTACTTCACACGCACGGCAGAGCCGTTCTGCTTTCCGGGAATCCAGTGAGGCATTCCCTTGACCACGCGCGTTGCCTCCTTGTCGAGAGAGGGGTCAACCGACTTCACCACCTTCACATCGGTGATCGAGCCGTCGCGCTCAACCACGAATGTCACGATGACACGTCCCTGCACTCCGTTCTCCTCGGCAATCACAGGATACTTGATGTGCTTCGAGAGGTATTCGAAGAGCGCCTGCTGTCCGCCCGGGAACTGGGGCATCTGCTCCACCACGTCGAAGACCTTGGTCTCCTCCTCCTTGGGCTTCTCCTCGGCAATCAACTCCTTGGCCTTGAGCACCTCGCCCTCGGCCTCGTCGTTACCTTTCACGTCGAACGAGCCGATGGCCGTGTTGGTCTTGGCCAGCTCGTCCTGCGACTTCAGCTCGTCCTCGGGGTTCACATCCTCGTCTTTCTTGATTTCAGGTGCGGTGAACTTCACCGAGCTCTTCACCTTCTCGACAACCTTCTGCTCCTGCTCAACCTTGATGGGCTCCTTGCGCTCCACCTTGGCCTCCTTCTTCTGGGCCAGCTTGGAGAGCTCCACGTCCGTCTCGATAGCCACCTTCTTAGGCATGGCGTTCTCGATAGCCACCTTGGCGTAGAACGCAGCTATGATGACAGCAATCGTGGCGAACACAATCACAAGAGCCTTGACGTTTCTCTTGCCAGTGTTCTTTCGCAGCTGGTAAGCGCCATATTTCTTGTTCTTGTTCTCAAAGACGAGCTCAATCCAACTGTTGTCTATAAGATCTACTTTTGACATTGTTCTTAGATTTTAATTGTTCGTCACTGATTACTTAACTCCCCTTAGCTGCATCAGCTTGAGGTCATCGGGGTTCACCTTGTCTATGACATACTTGCCGATGCTGCAGATGAGCATCTCGTCAAGCGCGTCAACCAGGTTCTTGTAGCTGGATGTGTCAAGCGGCTTGATGATGACGGTCAGCGTAGGTATCTTCTCGCCGTCAATGACGCCGTTCCTGATTTCAGCCAGCTGCTTCTGGTATTCCTCGTCAGACATGTTTGAGTTGTAAGCCGCCCTCTTTTCGTCGAGCTTCTTCTTGGCAGCCATCACCCTTGCCACCGGGTTGATGCCCTCTTCGGTGGTGTGGTTGATGAGCACCTTGCGGAGGCCGTCGGCGCCCCAGGACGTTTCCTTCACGCAGTCAGGCTTGTCATACTGGGGGAGCCCCTCGATATAATAGACCTTGTCGTTTGCGCCGAGGTACAGCGTGATGGTGTGGGAGGCTTTCGTCACTGACTTGTCTTCCTTATCCAGGTTCTTGTCGTTGCTGGGCATGGTGAGCTGCATTGCCTGCGGCTTGCTCAGCGTTGTACACAGCATAAAGAAAGTGATAAGGAGCATCATCATGTCCACCATCGGGGTGAAGTCAACCCTGGTGTCCTTTTTCTTCTGCTTGCTTGCTTGCTTTTTTGCCATGCTCTATTCCTCCGAACTTCTTTTAAGGTTTGTAATCAGCTGGTAACGGTTCTCGTTCATGTCCTGCAGCTCCGACATCATTTTCTTGACCACCTTGTAGGATGTGGTTGCATCGCACTTGATGGCAATCTTGAGGTCGGGGTTGGCTTCGCGCGCAGCCTTCACCCATTCCTGAAATTCGCTCATTCCACCATCGATGCTGTCGGTGGGGATGCCGAGCGTAGGAGCGACTTCGCCCATTTTCTGGGGGTCCAGGCTAAGGTAATCACTGATTTTGCTGAGCGGTGCGCAAACCATAGACTCCTCTTTGAAGCTCTTCAGCTGCCGCGCGCTCAGCGAAACGCCGAACTTGTCGGTAACAGTCTGAAGCATTGCCACCATGTCATTCTTGTTATCAGTGCCGACGAATATCTTTCCCTCCGGGCTCACCAGGATGTTCAAGACATTGTTCTCGGGCACCTTTACCTCAGACACCGAGCTAGGCGTGTTGACCTTGATGGGCTCCGGCTGCAGGAATGTTGAAGTCAACATGAAGAAGCAGAGGAGCAGGGTCATCACGTCCGACATAGGGGTCATGTCGATCCAGACGTCCTTTTTCTGTATTTTTATTTTACCCATTAGTGTCTATAAATTAAAAGGTAAAACAATTAGGCCTCGTCTGCGTGGTTAACGTCGTAAGTTGTTGCGATGGTATAACCAACCTCGTCGAGGGCGTAAGTCAGCTTGTCAATCTTGTTTGTGAAGAAGTTGTAGATAACCACAGCGAACCAAGAGGTCAAAATACCGGAGGCTGTGTTCACAAGGGCCTCGGAAATACCGGCAGACAGAGCCATAGAGTCAGCGCCGCCACCTGAAGACAGGGCCTGGAACGAGCCGATCATACCGAGCACCGTACCGAACAGGGCGGTCAGCGTACCGAGGGTGACGATGGTGGCCACAATGGGCAGGTTCATCTGCAGGGTGGGCATCTCCAGCTGTGTGGCCTCCTCGTGGGCCTGCTGGATCTTTGCAATCTTCTGGGCCTTCTTCATGGTGTTGTTGCCCTCAGCCTCCTTGTATGCGCTGATCGAGGCGGAAACCACGTTGGCCACAGAGCCTTTCATCTTGTCGCAGAGAGCCTGGGCGCCGGCAAAGTCACCGCTCTTGATGAGGGCCTTCACCTGCGAGGTGAACTTGGGCAGGCTCATGGTGCCGAACGCGCTCTTCAGCGCGAAGAAGCGCTCTACGCCGAGACAGATGACGGTAAGGAGCAGGGTGAAGATCAGACCTACCACGATACCGCCCTTGTACACGGTACCGGCGAGGTTCTTCGGGTGTCCGGTTGTGTCGCCGCCTACGAAGTTGTCGGGGCTGCCCAGAACAAAGTACCAGAAGGCGTAGCCTGCCATCAGGCAGAATAACATGATGACCCATGCGTTCTTCACACCTCCGAAGCCCGATTTTTTAGCTGGGGCTGCAGCTGCTTTTGTTGTTGCCATAATTTTGATTGATAGATTTAAATTATTATTGAATCAGATAATTTCGCCGTCACAGTTTCCTGCTTGTTGTTTCAGTTCTAGATTGTATGCGGTTTTGTGCAGTTCCAGCGAGGGTTCAACCCACCGTTCACTGACGCGCAAAGATAGCAATTAAATGCATAGAACGCACTGAATTTGCAACTTTTAACGCTCCTGTCTTCTTTTTTTCACATGGGCTGTCCGGCCCTTCACCCGAGTTTGGCGAGTGCCTCCTTGATGCGCCTCATGGCCTCCCTGATGTTGTCGTCGCCGGTGGCGTAGCTCATCCTGAAGCAGTCGGGCGCGCCGAAGGCGTCGCCGCCCACGGTGGCCACGTGGGCCTTGTCAAGCAGATAGAGCGCCATTTCGGTGGAGTTGGTCACCGTTGTCCGGCCGTCGCTCTTGCCATAGAAGCTGCTGCACCTGGGGAAGAGGTAGAAGGCGCCTTCGGGCGTGTTCACCTCCAGCCCCGGGATGTCCCTGGCCAGCCTGACGATGAGGTTGCGGCGGCGCTCGAAGGCCTGCCGCATCTGCTCGACGCAGGCCTGCGACGACTGGTAGGCGCAGAGCGCGGCGCGCTGGCTCACCGAGCAGGGGCCGCTGGTGTACTGTCCCTGGAGCTTGTTGCAGCCCTTGACAATCCACTCGGGCGCGGCGATGTAGCCGATGCGCCACCCTGTCATGGCATAGGCCTTGGACACTCCGTTGACAATGATGGCCCTCTCCTTCATGCCGTCAAACTGCGCGATGCTCTCGTGCCGGCCCACATAGTTGATGTGCTCGTAAATCTCGTCGGCCAGCACAAAGAGGCTGTCATGGCGCAGGATGACCTGCGCCAGCTCCCGGAGCTCGTCCCTGGAATAGACGCTGCCCGTGGGGTTGCTGGGCGAGCAGAGTATGACGAGCCTTGTCTTTGGCGTGATGGCCCGCTCCAGCTGTGCGGCTGTCATCTTGAAGTTCTGGTCGAAGCCGGCCTCGACGATGACGGGCACGCCTCCGGCCAGCTTGACCATCTGCGGGTAGGACACCCAGTAGGGCGCCGGCACGATCACCTCGTCACCGCCGTTCACCAGCGCCATCACCGTGTTGCACACGCTCTGCTTGGCGCCGTTTGACACCAGTATCTCGCCCGCCCCGTAGTCAAGCCCGTTCTCCCGCCTCAGCTTGTCGGCCACGGCCTGCCTCAGGTCGGCGTAGCCCGCCACGGGCGAGTAGCGCGAGTAGTTTTCGTCTATCGCCTTCTTGGCAGCCTCCTTGATGTGGTCGGGCGTGTTGAAGTCGGGCTCGCCCACACTCAGGTTGATCACGTCGATGCCCTGGGCTTTCATCTCCGAGCTTTTCTGCGACATGGCCAGTGTGGCCGACGGGGCGAGTCTCTGCAAGCGTTCTGATAGTTGTGCCATATTTTCTTTCTTATTCTATAATATATAACTGCAAAAGTAGCTATTTATTTCACACCGCGAAACATTTTGCGCCGTTTTGCATGCCTTTTGCCCGCGGTGCGGGGCTGTGGGCTGGCAGGAGCGCATGGCGGCGCGTTCCGCCGCCATGCGCCTGTCATTTCAGGTGCAGTGTGTGCCCCATGCGCTCCTGTTTGGTTTTCAGGTACTTGTAGTCATACTCGTTGGGCTGTATTTCGATGGGCACGTTCTCCACGATTTCCAGTCCGTAGCTCTCCAGTCCCACGCGCTTGGTGGGGTTGTTGGTCATGAGCCTCATCTTGTGCACGCCGAGCATGCGGAGTATCTGGGCGCCGCAGCCGTAGTCGCGCTCGTCGGGCTTGAAGCCCAGGTGCACGTTGGCCTCGACGGTGTCGAGCCCCTCTTCCTGCAACTTGTAAGCCGCGATTTTGTTCATCAGCCCGATGCCGCGCCCCTCCTGCTGCATGTACACGAGCACGCCGCGCCCCTCCTGCTCTATCATCCGCATGGCCTTGTGCAGCTGTTCGCCGCAGTCGCACCGCTTGCTGCCCAGGATGTCGCCCGTGGCGCACGACGAGTGCACCCTGACCAGGACAGGCTCCTCGCAGCTCCACTCGCCCTTGACGAGCGCGAAGTGCTCCAGTCCGTTGCTTTTCTGCCTGAACGGTATCAGCTGGAAGTGGCCGTACCGGGTTGGCATGTCCACCCGGTCGCCCTCCTCGACGAGCGTCTCCCTCTTCAGCCGGTAGGCTATCAGGTCCTTGATGGTGATGATTTTCATGCCATACTTGCGTGCGAACTCCTGCAGCTGCGGCATTCTGGCCATGGTTCCGTCATCGTTCATGATTTCCATGAGCGCCCCTGCCGGGTAGAGCCCGGCGATGTTGCACAGGTCTATGGCGGCCTCGGTGTGCCCGCTTCGCCTCAGCACGCCGTTGTCTTGCGCGTAGAGGGGGTTGATGTGCCCGGGGCGCCCGAAGGTCTCGGGGCGCGACTTGGGGTCGGCCAGCGCCTTGATGGTGGCGGCCCTGTCGTGGGCCGACACGCCCGTGGTGCATCCCTCGAGCTTGTCGATGGTCACGGTAAACGGCGTGCCGAGCATCGAGGTGTTGCACGCCACCTGGCGCGGCAGGTCGAGCTCCTCGCTGCGGCTGATGGTGATGGGTGCGCAGAGCACGCCGCGCGCGTGCTTGAGCATGAAGTTCACCTTCTCCGGGGTTATCATCTCGGCGGCGATAATGAGGTCGCCCTCGTTCTCGCGGTCCTCGTCGTCGACCACAATCACAAACTTTCCCTGCTTGAAATCGGCCACAGCCTCTTCGACAGTGCTCAGTATAATCTTTTCCATAAGTGTCTGGTTATTGTTCTCTCATCATTAAGTAATGTTCAGCCGCGTGGCGGCCCCTCACGCTTTCCCGGCCTCCATCTGCCCTATGCGGGCCACTATGGCGTCGTTGGTCTGCCTCACTGTGCGCAGGTCTTTGTAGAGCCGCAGCCTGAACCGCCACATCCTCAGGTAGAAGAACAGGCCGGCGGGCAGCACCAGCCCGGTGACCGCGTTGAGCCACTTCTGCCTGAACGGCCTCGTGTGGGCGTGGGTGGCCATGAGGGGGTAGCTGTTCAGCTTGTCGATAATCACCATGTCATTGCTGTTCGACAGGTCTTCGATGACCGCCTCCAGCTCGCCGTTAATCTCGCTGATGCGCCGGTCGTCGCCCGGGCGGAAGAACACGGCGACGGGATTGGGGGCTTTCAGCAGGCTGTGCCTCCTCGAGTAGTCGGCCACCTGCCGTGACACCTCGGCCAGCCTCCGGGCGTCGGCGGCATAGTCGGGGTCGTTGATAATCACCTCTTTCATCGTGACGGCGCGCTTCCGGCGGATGCCGAGCACGCTGAGGACGGCGCTGACGTAGAGGTCGACGTTGAACACGGTCGAGTCCTTGTTGGCCTTGTAGGTGAAGAAGATGGCGATGGGGGCCAGCACCATGGTGGATATCAGCCGGCCGAACCACACGGTCCAGGCGTTGATGCGCGCCATGCGGTAGCCTGAGTTGTCAAAGATGTAGTAGATGATGAACACGACCACCGAGATGATGACGGGCACGCCCAGCCCGCCCTTGCGGATGATGGCGCCGAGGGGCGCGCCGATGAAGAAGAAGAGGATGCAGGAGAACGACAGGGTGAACTTGTAGTAGGCTTCCAGCTCGTGGCGCCTCACGTTGCGGTCGAGGTCGGCCGTGTACTCCCCTTTCATCTCCAGCTCGGCCTGCTTCGACTGCGCCATGGCCAGCGCCCGCCCCAGCACGTCGGCCTTCCGGCCGTCGGGCAGTGCGGCGAACAGCGTGTCGACCCTCGGCGCGAGGGCCCTTGCGCCGGCCACAGCCCTGGCCGAGTCGGCCCTGCCGAGCGGCGGCGGGTAGCAGGCGGAGTTCTTGTCGTCGCGGTAATAGGCGCGCCCCACGCTGTCGTTGAAGGCGCGCAGCGAGTCAAGGTCATGGCATATCCTGGCCAGCCCCTTTGAGCGCGCGTCGGCAGAGATGCCGGTCACGTCGGCCATGTTGAACCCGCCGTCAAAGTCGAGCACGATGCGCTTGGCGACAAAGGTCTCGCGGCGGTAGGGCACACTGGCGCTTCCGGCCAGGTCCTGCTGCCGCATGTTCTCGAACCACTCGCCGCTGTACAGGTGGAGCAGCAGGTGCTTCTTCTCGGCCGTGGACTGGAGCATGCCCGAGTCGGCCAGGATGATGGCGGCGTCCTCGTAGCTTCCGTTGATGCGGTAAATCATGATGCCGTAGAGCTTGCCCGTCTCCAGGTCTTTCTTCTGCACGTAGATGTTGCAGTTGGGGATTCCGTCATAGAAGATGCCCTCGGGAATCTCGAGCTCGGGGCTTTTCTGCTTCATGGAGAGCAGCAGCTGCCCGAACGACTTGTTGGCCTCGGGGCCCACCACGTTCTGGAAGTAGAACGACAGCATACTGATGCCCACGACAATGACAATCAGCGGGCGGAAAGCCTGCATCAGCGAGATGCCGGCGGCCTTGATGGCGGTCAGCTCAGAGCTCTCGCCCAGGTTGCCGAAGGTGATGAGCGACGACAGGAGGATGGCCAGGGGGAAGGCCTGGGGCACCAGCATCAGCCCCATGTACCAGAAGAACTGGGCGAGCACCTCGACAGAGAGGCCCTTGCCTATGAGCTCGTCCACATAGCGCCACAGGAACTGCATCATCAGCACGAACTGGCAGATGAAGAAGGTGCCGCAGAAAAGCAGTCCGAACTGCCTTACGATAAATATATCAAGTTTCTTGATGCGCAACATGAGCCTGGCGTAGCGGCCAAGGAGGCCTTTCCAGCTTGCAAAATTAGCACAAAAAAATCAGAGTGCGCACGCTTTTTGCGTTTTTTATCACCGCCCGCCCGACGGCTGCCGCCCGCGCTGCCAACGGGTGTGCAAGGCTTGCCTTCCGCTTTTCCATGGTGGCTGTGTTTCTTGGCTTGCGTTGCATTCATCGGCAAAGCGGGTGCCGAGGCCCACTTTGCGCGGCAAAAAAAAGGCTTTTTCTTCGGCGCTGCCAACAAAAACGGTGAAAAAGTTTTGCGGAACAAAAACTTTATGCTAACTTTGCATCCGCAATTCAACGATGGCGGGATAGCTCAGCTGGTTAGAGCGTCGGATTCATAATCCGGAGGTCGTGGGTTCGGGTCCCACCCCCGCTACATCAACAGTCAAGGAACTGCTCTCCGGGCAGTTCCTTTTTCTTTTCCCCCACCGGCCATCACCCACCGCCACACCGTGCGCGCCGCCCTGCCACACTGCCCCGTCTGCGCGGCGAAACGGGGCGTTTCGCGCTCCGGGACGGCCTGTTTCACACGGCCGAACGGCCTTTTTGACAGGCCGGAACGAACGGTTTGGCGATGCCAGGCGAACGGTTTTGCGGCATGGGGCCGGCCGCTTCAAGGTGCGTGGGGAGCCAAGGCGCAGGGACAGGCACTGCGCGCCGGAAGCCGGCAGGGGCCGTACAGGCAGGCACACGCCAGCGCCCGACCTGCACAAGCAGGCCCGGACACGGCAGCGGCACACGGCCATCCGGCAGAAAGGTACCGTTAGCGGCGGCGGAACATTGCAGCAATCAACGTCGGATTCCGGCAGCAAAGGTAGCACTTTATTTTAGAACCTCGTCACCGGCGCAAGTCAAGTTCTGCCGCTTTCAGGAAAAAATCATTTGGCGCCATGACGGCATTCAAGGAATTGTTGCTACTTTTGCACCTTGACCAACAAAAAGCATACGGCCATGGAACAGACAACTTACAACTACTACATTTTTGACTTGGACGGCACGCTGCTGAGCTCCCTTGGCGACCTGGCGGCCAGCACCAACCACGCGCTGCGCGCCTTCGGCATGCCTGCACGCACCATCGAGGAGGTGAGACAGTTTGTGGGCAACGGCGTTGGCAAGCTGATTGACCGCGCTGTCCCCGCCGGCACCGGCAAGGCGCTGAGAGACCGGGTGTTCGCCACGTTCAGGCAGCATTACCTGGAGCACTCGCTCGACACCACCCGCCCCTACCCCGGCGTGGAGGAAATGCTGCACAGACTGAAAAGGAACGGGGCGAGGATTGCGGTGGTGAGCAACAAGCTGCAGGCCGGGGTGACGGAGCTGTGCCGGCACTTTTTCGCCGACACGGTCGACGTGGCCATCGGAGAGCGCGAGGGCATACGGCGCAAGCCCTGCCCCGACATGGTGATGGAGGCCATGCGCCAGCTGGGGGCCGCCCCCGGCGAGTCGGTCTACATCGGCGACAGCGACGTGGACATTGAGACGGCGCACAACAGCCACCTGCCCTGCATCAGCGTGCTCTGGGGATTCAGGGACCGCGACTTCCTGACAGCGCACGGCGCGGAGCGGTTTGCGAGCAAGTGTGAGGAGATAAAATGACGAATGCGGAATGTGGAATGACGAGTTGTCATTCCACACGCTTCATTTCACAGCCGCAATTCAGAATCGCAGTATCCAACCACGGCGGGGCGGTGGGTGATAAAGAGGACTGTGCGCGTGTTGGAGCTGAGGATGTTGTGAAGCAGGCGGCGCTCGGTGTCCGGGTCGAGGGCGCTGGTGGCCTCGTCGAAGAGCATGACGCTGCGGCCGCGGAGCAGGGCCCGGGCAATGGCTATGCGCTGGGCCTGCCCCTCGCTCAGTCCGCCGCCGCCCTCTGAGGTGGGCGTGTCAAGCCCGAGGGGCAGCGCGTACACAAAGTCGGCGCACGCCAAGGTGAGCGCGTCGCGCATCTCGCGCTCGGTGGCTCCGGCCTTTCCCAGCAGCAGGTTGTCGCGGATGGTCCCGCTGAGCAGGGTGTTGCCCTGCGGCACATAGACGAAGTTGCAGCGCAGCCGGGGCGACATCTCCACCGGGCTGCCCGTGCGCCCGTACACCTCGACACGCCCCTCGGAAGGCCGCAGCAAGGCCAGCACCAGGCGGATGAGCGTGGTTTTCCCCGCGCCCGTCTCGCCGAGGATGGCCGTGCAGGTGCCAGGGCGGAAGTCGAACGACAGGCTGTTCAGCACGGGTGCGCCGGGAGCGTCGGCGTAGGCATAGGTCACGCCCGACAGGCGCACACCGCAGGGCGGGTCGAGCACAACCGGCTCGCCCTGCTCCTCGGCCGGAATCTCCTCCAGCTGCATGAGGCGCTCGGCGGCGGTGAGCACGGCAACGAAGGCCGGCGCCAGCCTGGTGAGCTCGCGCGCCGGCCCCTGGATGCGGTAGACAAGCTGGAGAAAGGCGGTCATCGTGCCGAACGTGATGGTGTGGCGGTAGAGCCTGACGGCGCTCCAGAGGAAAGCCACAAGATAGCCCAGCGCGAAGCCGGCGTTGAGCACAAGGTTGCTCAGCACGGAGAACACGGTGCGGCGGCGCACATTGGCGCAAAGCTCGGCCTGGCTACGGCCGAGCCGCCCCACGACATGGTCGTCACACTCCAGCGTCTTGATGAGCATGCGGTGCTGCACGGTCTCCTGCAAGATGCTCTGCACCTGGCTGTCGCTGGCGCGCACGCGGCGCGTGAGCTTGCGCATCTGCCCCACATAGAGCTTGCTCGCCACGACGAACACCGGCAGGATGGCCACCGTGACCAGCGCCAGCATGGTGTCCATCATCATGAGGTAGACAAAGGCGCCGGCGAACATGGCGAGCACGGAGAGCGTTCCGGGCAGGGTCTCGGTGAGAAAGGTGACCACCGTCTGCACGTCTTGCTCCAGCCGGTTGATCACGTCGCCGCTGTGATAGCGTTCCTTCCCCTGCCACTCGGCGCGCAGCAGGCGGTCGAGCGTCTGCCGCTGCATCCTGTTCTGCGCCCTGACGCCAAGGATGTTTCTCAGCCACACGCGGGCGATGTTCAGCGCGAAGTCGCAGGCCACCAGTGCGGCCATCACCCCCACGGCGCCGTAGAGGGAGCCGGCGCGCGCGCCGGCGGCGATGTCGATGGCGCGCTGCATGGCCCACACCGAGCCAAGGCTGGTGGCCACGCCGGCCAGCCCCACCAGGGCGTTGAGCGAGGCCTGGAGCCTGTTGCCGCGCCAGGCGCGCCACAGCCAGCGCACAAGGCGGGCAGTGGAATAGCGGTTCGGGGGCAGGCGGAGCAGTTGCAGGAGCTTCATCGGCAGTCGGTGTTGGTCATTTTCACTCCCTTATGTCAGCCCCCCACATCATCTTGTCGCGCAGGGTCTGGAAATAGGTCTGTCCGCTGCACTTCACCACCCTTACGGCATAGGGGGCCTTGCGGACGGTGAGGCGCACGCCCTCGAGGCATTTCTCCGACCGGCCGTCGATGGCCACGAGGAAGTGGTGGCTGCGGCACCTGACGGCAAGCTCCACGACCGCGCTGTCGGGGACAACGATGGGGCGCACATTGAGGCTGTGGGGGGCCACCGCGGTCATGGAGAGCACATGGGTGCCGGGCACAATGATGGGGCCGCCGTTGGACAGCGAGTAGGCCGTCGAGCCGGTCGGCGTGCTCAGCACGAGGCCGTCGGCCTGGAAGGTGGTGAGATAGTGGCCGTTGACCGTGGCGTGAATGGAAATCATCGAGGCGTCGTCGCGCTTGAGGATGGCCACGTCGTTGAGGGCGCAGTCGCAGCCCTGGAAAGGCTCGCCGTCGGTCTCCACGCGGACAAGCTCGCGCTCCTCGACGGCATAGTCGTTGCTAAGGATGCGGTGCAGGCTCTCCTCCAGCTCCCGGGGGTTGACCTCGGCAAGGAAGCCAAGCCGCCCCATGTTGACCCCGAGGATGGGGATGCGCTTGCCGCCCACGCGGGCCGCCGTGCGGAGAAAGGTGCCGTCGCCGCCAACAGAGACGGCGAAGTCGGCGTCGAAGCGGTCGCCTTCGAACACACTGACACCGCTGAGCGGCAGCTGCAGCTGGCTGACAAGGAAATCGTAGTAGGGACGGTCGACGCACACCTGGACGCGGTGCTCGGCCAGACAGGAGAGCAGGCTCTGGACAGCGGCCGACTTCCGGGCCTGGTAGATGTTGCCGAACAGGGCAAACTTCAACGGTTGTGGCATCATAAAGGGGCGGTTTGCACTATCTTTTCATAAAATAGGCGGCACCTCAACAATAAAAATAAAGGCCGTTTCACGCCCTTTTATTTTGCATTGTCTTCGGTTTGCACTATCTTTGCATTATCCATGCAGCTGAAATGCGGCATATCACATTGCAAAAATACGACTTTTTAGCATAAACAGCATCAATACAGACTAAATTTATTCAGGACTATGACGAAATTGAGCGTAAACATCAACAAAGTGGCGACACTGCGCAACGCCCGCGGAGGCAACAACCCCGACGTGCTGCAGGTGGCCGCCGACTGCCAGGGATTCGGCGCCGAGGGCATCACGGTGCACCCCAGGCCCGACGAGCGCCACATACGCTACCAGGACGTGAGGGACATCAAGCCCCTGATAACGACCGAGCTGAACATCGAGGGCAACCCCATTGACAGGTACATCGGCCTGGTGCTGGAGGTGAGGCCCACCCAGGTGACCCTGGTGCCCGACAGCGAGGCGCAGCTCACCTCGAACCACGGATGGGACACGCTGGCCAACAAGACGTTTCTCACCGACGTGGTGGGGCGGTTTAACGAGGCTGGCATACGCACGAGCATCTTTGTAGACCCCGACCCGAGGATGGTGGAGGGGGCCAAGGCCTGCGGCAGCCACCGCGTGGAACTGTACACCGAGCCTTACGCAGCCAACTATGCGGCCAACCGCGAGGAGGCCATCAAGCCGTTTGTCGAGGCGGCCGAGGAGGCGCGCCGGCAGGGACTGGGACTGAACGCAGGGCACGACCTGAGCCTGGCGAACCTGCACTACTTCCACCGGCGCATCCCGTGGGTTGACGAGGTGAGCATCGGCCATGCCATCATCTGCGACGCGCTCTACATGGGCCTGCACGAGACCATCCGCCTGTACAAGGAGGCGCTGAAATGACCGCCTTGCAACGGCTGCGCCACAACCAGCGAACCATCAAACAAACAAGAATATGAAAGTATATGAATTTCTGGCCACGGGCTTCGAGCCCATAGAGGCCATCGGACCCGTCGACATCCTGCGCCGTGGCGACATTGACACCAAGACGGTGAGCATCACCGGCGACAAGCTGGTGGAGGCAAGCAACGGCACCACAGTGAAGGCCGACCTGCTCATCGAGGAGGCCGACTGCAGCGACGCCGACCTGCTGCTGCTGCCTGGCGGCATGCCCGGCGCCACCAACCTGAACGCCTGCATGCCCCTGCGGCAGATGCTGGCCGCACACCATGCCAAGGGCAGGCGCATAGGGGCCATCTGCGCCGCGCCCATCGTGCTCGGCTCGCTGGGCCTGCTCAAGGGCCGCCGCGCCACCTGCTACCCGGGCTTCGAGGGGCACCTGGCCGGCGCCGAATACACGGGGGAGATGTGTACCGTCGACGGCAACATCATCACCGGCAAGGGACCGGGCGCCACGTTTGAATATGCCTTCACGCTGCTGGCCGCCCTCACGGGCAGGGACAAGGCGCGCGAGGTGGCGGCAGCGATGCTCTGCGACTGATGGCCGACTATGCAATCATTGTGGCCGGAGGCAAGGGGCTGCGCATGGGGACCGACGTGCCCAAGCAGTTTCTGCCTGTCGCCGGCCGGCCGGTGCTGATGCGCACCATCGACCGCTTCATGGCCTGCTCGGAGGGGCTGCGCGTCATCCTGGTGCTGCCCAGGGCGCAGCAGGACTACTGGCGCAGCCTGTGCCGGGAGTATGGCTTCAGCGCGCCGGTGAGCATCGCCGACGGCGGGCCGACGCGCTTCCACTCGGTGAGCAACGGGCTGGCACTCATCCCGGACAGCGAGCAGGGCGTGGTGGGGGTTCACGACGGCGTGCGGCCCTTTCCGGCAGTACAGGTCATCAGCAACTGCTACGGGGTGGCACGCGCGCAGGGGGCGGCCGTCCCCGTGGCGCCGGTGGTGGAGACCCTGCGGAAACTGCTGCCCGGGGAGACAGCGGAAGCCGCGGACAGCGGCGCGCCGCGGACAAGCGTCACGGTGCCGCGAAGCGACTACCGGCTGGTGCAGACACCGCAGACCTTTGACATCCAGCTGCTCAAAAGGGCCTACCGCCAGCCTTACACCGAGGCTTTCACCGACGACGCCTCGGTGGTGGAGCGACTCGGGCACGCCATCACACTGGTGGAGGGCAACCGCGAGAACATCAAGATAACGACACCGTTTGACCTCAAGATAGCGCAGGCGCTGCTCTGACAGCAAGGGACGGCGGCACGCGCACACGACAGACAAGCTCACCATGTACAACATCCTGGACCAAGACATCATGTACCTCACCGGCGTGGGGCCCGGCAGGAAAAAGATTCTCAGCGAGGAGCTGGGCATCAACTCCTTTGGCGACCTGCTCGGCTACTTCCCCTACAAGTACGTGGACCGCAGCCGCATCTACGCCATCAACGAGCTGACGGGCGAGATGCCCTTTGTTCAGGTGTGCGGCAAGATACTGAGCTTCGAGACGTTCGAGATGGGACCGAGGAAGGAGCGCGTCGTGGCCCACTTCTCCGACGGGCACGGGGTGATGGACCTCACGTGGTTCAACGGGGGCCGGTACGCCAAAAAGAGCTACAAGGTGGGCACGCCCTACCTGGTGTTTGGCAAGCCCACGGTGTTCAACGGCAGGGTGAACGTGGTGCACCCGGACATTGACCCCGCCGCCAGCATCGAGCTGTCGGGCATGGGGATGCAGCCTTACTACAACACGTCGGACAGGATGAAGAAGATGGGCATGACCTCGCGCACCATCGAAAAGCTGACGCGCAACCTGCTGGAAAAGCTCAGGGAGCCCATCGCCGAGACCCTGCCCGACTTTATCACCACCCCGCTCCACCTGATGGACCGCGACCGGGCGCTGCGCGCCATCCACTACCCGCAGGACTCAAAAGAATTGGAACGCGCGCGCGTGAGGCTGAAGTTCGAGGAGCTTTTCTTCGTCCAGCTCAACATTGTGCGCTACGCCAGCGACCACCGGCGCAAGTACCGGGGGTATGTGTTCAGCCGCATCGGCGACATCTTCAACGGCTTCTACCGCGACCACCTGCCCTTCAGGCTCACCGAGGCCCAGAAGCGCGTGCTGCGCGAAATCCGCCGCGACGTGGGCAGCGGCCGGCAGATGAACCGCCTTCTCCAGGGTGACGTGGGCTCGGGAAAGACGCTCGTGGCGCTGATGGCCATGCTCATCGCGCTCGACAACGGCTACCAGGCGTGCATCATGGCCCCCACGGAGATTCTGGCCGAGCAGCACCTCAGCACCATCCGCGAACTGCTGGGCGGCATGGACATCCGGGTAGGACTGCTCACGGGCATCGTCAAGGGCAAGCGGCGGCAGGAGGTGCTCGGCAGCCTGGCCGACGGCAGCCTTCAAATCCTTGTGGGCACCCACGCGGTTATCGAGGAAACCGTGCAGTTCGCGCGGCTCGGGCTGGTGGTGGTCGACGAGCAGCACCGCTTCGGGGTGGCGCAGCGCGCCCGCCTGTGGGGGAAGAGCGCCAACCCGCCCCACGTGCTGGTGATGACCGCCACGCCCATCCCGCGCACACTGGCCATGACCCTGTACGGCGACCTCGACGTGAGCGTGATTGACGAGCTTCCCCCAGGCAGGAAGCCCGTGGTGACCCGCCACGTCTTTGACACGCGCATGACAAGCCTCTACGACGGCATCCGCCAGCAGATACGGCAGGGACGGCAGGCCTACTTTGTGTTTCCGCTCATCGAGGAAAGCGAGAAGAGCGACCTGAAGAACCTGGAAAATGGCTTCGAGGCGCTGCGGCAGGTGTTCCCGGAGTTCAGGCTCAGCAAGGTGCACGGCCGCATGAAGCCCAAGGAAAAGGAGGAGGAGATGCAGCGCTTCCTGCGCCGCGAGACGCAGATACTGGTGGCCACGACAGTTATCGAGGTGGGGGTCAACGTGCCCAACGCCTCGGTGATGGTCATTCTTGACGCACAGCGGTTCGGACTGTCGCAGCTCCACCAGCTCCGGGGACGCGTGGGCCGCGGCGCCGACCAGTCGTTCTGCATCCTGGTGACCGGGCACAAGCTGAGCGAGGACACCCGGAAGCGCATTGACATCATGTGCGACACAAACGACGGGTTCCGCATTGCCGAGGCCGACCTCAAGCTGCGCGGGCCGGGCGACCTCGAGGGAACGCAGCAGAGCGGAATGGCGTTTGACCTGAAGATAGCGGACATCGCGCGCGACGGACAGCTCGTGCAGATGGCGCGCGACGAGGCACAGCGCGTCATCGAAGACGACCCCACGTGCGAAAAGCCGCGCTACGGGCAGCTGTGGCAACGCCTTCGCGAGATGCGGAAGACCGACATCAACTGGGCCGCCATTTCATGAATCGCTCAACCTAAAGCGGACAAACACATTGTTGGCCAAAGTGTTAAAAAAGCGACAAATAGTGTTAATGGCACACTACTTTAGCGATTTTTTAGTATCTTTGCAACGTTCGCTTTACAAAAGCAGGGCGTAAAGGTTAATAATTGGATTCTAATTATTCTTTTCTTGTTACCCTGCTCCAACTCTTTTGAACCGAAAACAATTTATGCTGAGCAAGAAGATTAAGACCATAGTAGCTGTAACGTGCCTGTCGCTGTCTGCCACCGGCGCATGGGGGCAGGACCTTCTGGCACGCCAGGCCCCAGTAGACAAAAAGATGAAGGCCGTTGACTCGGTCGCCCTGCACAGACTTATCCTGCAGGAACAGTTCGAATCGCCGGCCGCCGACCTCTACGAAGAGTGGGAAAACCGCTACGCCCACCGCGCCACACAGCTTCCCGACTCGTTCCGCATTGACCTGAGGGGCTTCTGCATGCCCACGACAAACCGTGTGCTCACCTCGAACTTTGGCGCACGCTGGGGCCGGCAGCACAAGGGAATGGACATCAAGGTGTACATCGGCGACACCATCCGGGCGGCCTTCAGCGGCAAGGTGCGCATTGTCAACTACGAGGCGCGCGGCTATGGCAAGTATGTGGTGATCCGCCACTACAACGGTCTGGAGACCATCTACGGCCACATGTCAAAGCACCTGGTAAGCGAAAACGAGGAGGTACACGCCGGCGACCCCATCGGACTGGGCGGGAACACGGGCAGGAGCACGGGTTCGCACCTTCACTTTGAGACCCGCCTCTGCGGCGTGGCGCTCAACCCGGCGCTGATGTTCGACTTCCGCAACCAGGACGTGGTAGACAACTTCTATATGTTCAGACGCGACACCTACGAGAGAGAGTCGGCCGTTGCCAACCGCTTGCGCGGCGTTGGAACCAGCATATTTGCCGGCAGCAGCGAGAGCGGGGACGATGTTAACACTGCCACCATGGCCAACACCAGCACCTACAACGGCAACGTGCGCTTCCACAAAGTGGCGCGCGGCGAGACGCTGTCGGTCATCGCACGCAAGCGCGGCACGTCCGTTGACAGCCTCTGCAAGCTGAACCGCATCAGCAAAAGGACCAAGCTGAGGCCTGGCCAGATTCTGAAATACGACTGATGGGACCAGGGCGCAACAGCAAGCCCTTCCTTTTTGACAGCGTGCGAGGGCGCCGGCGGTAATGCCGGCGCCCTCGCACGCTGTCATACCCTAACTCACTTGCACCTCACCGTGCCTTCACCGCAAACCGGGTGCCTGGCCGCTGCGCAGACAAAAGGCCACACGAAACAAGCAGCGACCCGGGGACTGAAGCCGATGGCCGACCGGGGACAGCCTAACGCTTGACCGTTAGCGTGCCCCGCTTGGACAGCACCACCTTGTGCTGGCGGAGCGAGTGCGTGCGGTGGTCGAAGATTTTTGCGGGGTCAACGGTACGGCCCGCCACGCGGCACTCAAAGTGCAGATGCTCCGTGGTGGCCCTGCCCGTGCGGCCGGTCAGGGCAATGCACTGGCCGGCCTTCACCTTGTCGCCCACCTTCACAAGGTTTTTCGAGTTGTGGCTGTACAGCGTCTCCAAGCCGTTGGGGTGCTTGATGCGGATGCACTTGCCATAGCCGGCATAGCTTTGCGACATGGTGACCACGCCGGCAAAGGCGGCATAGATGTTGTCGTTGGCCCGGGTCTTGATGTCAACGCCCGAATGGCTCCGCCTTCCGCGGCGCCCGAAAGGACTGATAACCTTGGCGCCCGGCAGCGGATAGGCCCACTCGTCGGACGGGTAGTCGGCCAGGTTGAGCGTAATCGTGCCGCTCTTGCCAAAGGGGTCGGTGCCGGCACTGAAGTTACGGAGAGAGACATAGGCGCGATTGGCGGCGCCCTTTTCCTTGTGAACCACGCTGACATCCACCGTTGCCACACCGGTTCGCTTGCACAGCAGGACCTGGCGGAACAGGCGGTGACTGGCGAGGCTGAGCACCGTCTCGGGGTTGATGCGGCAGCCGTTGACCATAATGGAGAACAGACAGTAGGTGCGCCCGCCCTCGCCGCCGACGATGGCCACCGTCTGGCCGGCCCTGACACGCTGCCCCACCTGCACCATGTTCTGCGCATTGTGGGCATAGACCGTCTCCAGGCCGTTGCTGTGGCGGACGACAACTACGTTGCCATGGGTGAGGTGACGCCTTGACAGGCGCACCACGCCGTCGAACATCGCCTTGACGGCATCGCCCCTCCGGGTGGCTATCTCCACATAGTAGTCACCGGCGAGCCTGGCCTTTCCCACTGGGAGGGGAAAGGAGTAACCGCCGGGGCTGAGGGCGGCAAAGTCGACGGAGAACGCCTCCGACTTGTCAAAGAGGCCCTTGGTGGCCAGACTGACCTGCTGTTGTTCGAGCGCACTGAACTGTTCCTGTGCGGCAGAGGGCAGGGCCAGCAAGAGACTGGCCGCAAAGAGTAGATGTTTCATCGGGCTAAAGGTTTCAAGAGGATTCCTGTAAAGAGACGGCCGGAGTCTGTGCCAAGCCGGCGCGCCGAGAAAAAGTCAGCGGCATGGAGGTAGGTGCAGATGCCGGCAACATGCACCCTGGAGGGGCTGACACCGGCCTGTGCCAGGTCGGCGCGGTTGGCTTCCCAGAGGTCAATGTGCCATTTGGCCTCTCGCCGGGCGATGCGCTCCATCCGGAAGCCGGCCGCCTCGAACTGCGCATACACCTCGTCGCCCACCTCAAAGCAGTCAGCCGAGATGCCCGGGCCTATGCAGGCACGGAGCTGTCCGGGCCGGGAGCCATACTCCCGGGCCATCGCCTCCACGGCCTTCAGCGCAATGTGCCCCACGGTGCCGCGCCACCCGGCATGCACGGCACACGCGGCATGACGGGCCTCATCGTAGAGCAGCACAGGCAGACAGTCGGCCGTTGACACGCCGACACACAGCCCGGGGCTGTCGGTCATCAGTCCGTCAACGCCCTCAAGGTTGCCGGGCAGGGCAATGTCACGGGCAGTGTCAATGCGGCGGACAACGGTGCTGTGCACCTGGTGGGGCACAGCCAGGCAGCAGTCAGCTATCCCCAGCAGCCGGCACAGTGCATTGCGGTTGGCCGCCACGTGCCCGGGCGTGTCCCCGCACCAGGCATTGATGTTGAACGCACCGTGCCTCCCGGTGCTGCAGCCGCCATGGCGCGTGGTGGTGAAAGCCACCACCTGCGGCCCCAAGTCATAGGACAGCAGACGCGGCAAGGTCATTTCCGGGCCTCCCCGCCATCGGTATATTCAAAGTCTTCGAGGTCATCAGCGTCCTCGATGTCGGCATCGTCGACAAAGACAATCTCCTCGTCCTCGCCCTCGTCTGCCAGTTCGGCCATGAATTGCGACATATCCTTGTCGCGGTGCACGAGGGTGTCCTCGGCCATGATGTCCTGCAGCTTGTTGCTCTCGCTGTTCAGCTCGCGCCAGAGCACGTCTTTCAGCTCGTCCAGTCCCTGCCCGGTCACTGCCGAGATGAACACCACGGGGATGTCGTCGGGCGTGGTCTCGCGAAGCATCTCCACCAGTTCGCTGTCCAGCAGGTCTGACTTGGTCACGGCCAGCACGCGGTGCTTGTCAAGCATGTCGGGATTGAAGTTTTCCAGCTCGCCGAGCAGCACCTCATACTCGTGCCTGATGTCGTCGGTGTCGCCGGGCACCATGAAGAGCAGCAGCGAGTTTCGCTCGATATGGCGGAGGAAGCGCAGCCCCAGCCCCTTGCCCTCGCTGGCTCCCTCGATGATTCCGGGGATGTCGGCCATCACAAACGACTGGCGGTCGCGGTAGCCCACGATGCCCAGCGAGGGTTCGAGGGTGGTAAAGGGATAGTTGGCAATCTTGGGCCTGGCGCTGGACAGAGCCGACAGCAGGGTGGACTTCCCGGCGTTGGGGAAGCCCACCAGTCCCACGTCGGCCAGGAGCTTGAGTTCGAGGATGATGGTCATTTCCTGCATGGGCTCGCCCGGCTGCGCATAGCGCGGGGCCTGGTTGGTGGCCGAGCGGAACTGGAAGTTGCCCAGTCCGCCGCGCCCTCCCTTGAGCAGCAGCACCTCCTGTCCGTCGCAGGTCACGTCACACACATACTTTCCGTTCTCGGCGTTGTAGACCACCGTACCGCAGGGCACGTCGATATAAACGTCCTCGCCGTTGGAGCCGTGGCACTTGTCACGCCCCCCGTTGCCGCCGTGGCCTGCACGCACATGGCGCTCGTATTTCAAGTGAAGCAGTGTCCAGTAGTTATGGTTGCCGCGCAGGTAAACGCTGCCGCCGTCGCCGCCGTCGCCGCCATCAGGGCCGCCGTTGGGGTTGTATTTCACGTGGCGGAGGTGCATGGAGCCCCTTCCGCCCTTGCCCGAGCGGCAGTATATCTTCACATAGTCAACGAAATTGGATTCTGCCATTCTGTCTCTGGTGATTGGTGTACGCTTGCAAAGTTACGCAAAAAAGGCTATATAGCAAAGAAAAACCCCGAATCTCCGCCGTTTCCGGAGACCCGGGGCCGTTGTCTGCCGCGCGGTTGAAAGTGCCCTAAAGGCTGTCCACCACCTTGCACACGTCGTCAAAGATGGTGCCAATCTCACCGTAGCTCTTCACGTAGTTGTGCAGGTTCTCCGCCTTGTACCAGTCAATGAGGGGCGATGTCTGGCTGTGGTAGACATCAAGGCGCTTCTTGATGGTCTCCTCGTTGTCGTCGGAGCGCCCCTGCTCCTTGCCGCGGTTAATCAGCCGGGCCATCAGGATGTCCTCCGGGGCGTAAAGCTCGATCATGGCCGCAATGCGGTGGCCGCGCCCGGCCAGCATTTTCTTGAGGGCTTCGGCCTGCGGGATGGTGCGGGGGAACCCGTCGAATATCACGCCCTTGTGGTCTGTCCCGAAGCTGTCGTAAACGCGGGCGAGGATGTCGATCATCAGGTCGTCGGGTATGAGCTGCCCCTTGTCTATAAACGCTTTCGCCGTGTTGCCGAGCGCAGTGCCGTTCTTGATTTCGGCTCTCAGCACATCGCCGGTGGAGATATGGCCGAAGCCATACTTCTTAATCATCAATTCGCTCTGTGTGCCCTTTCCTGAACCAGGTGCACCGAAAATTACAATATTCTTCATTTCAATATGGTAAGTAACAATCTTTTTACTTTGTGCTTCACCTTCCTTCACCCCTTTGCGCCCCGCGCCTCTTCAGCGGGGAGCCTGGCATGGTGTCACTCCACCAGCGTGTAGATGTCGCGGAGCTGCCGGCCCTGCTGGTCATAGTCGAGGCCGTAGCCCAGGATAAAGTCGTTGGGAATCCTGAACGCCACATACGCGATGTCAAGCGGCACCTTGAGGCGCTCGGGCTTGAGCAGCAGGGTGCAGATGTGTACCGACCGGGGGTTGCGCGTGCCCAGGCTCTCAATCATGCGCTGCATGGTCAGCCCGCTCTCGATGATGTCCTCCACGATAATCACGGTGCGGCCGGTAAGGTCTTCGTTGATGCCAAGCACCTCCTTGACAGCTCCCGTCGAGGTGGTTCCCTGGTAGGACGCCAGTTTCACAAAGGAGATCTCGCAGGGGATGGTGATCTCACGCATCAGGTCGGCGGCAAAGATAAAGGAGCCGTTGAGCACAGCCAGCAGCAGGGGGTTCTTGCCTGCCATGTCATGGTTTATCTGACCGGCCACCGCCTTTACCCTGGCCTTTATCTCTTGTTCGGGTATCGACGTGCGGAATGTCTTGTCCTTAATCGTCACAGTGCTCATCTTAACAGGTTTTAGAATATTGCGAGCAAAATTACGAAAAATCTGCTGAAACGGCACGTTCCGCATTCCATTTTTCGACTTTTTATTTTGTTTTGTCTCTGGGTTGGTGTATCTTTGCGCTATGAAAATCCTTACAAGCGCTCAGATACGCGAGCTTGACGAATACACCATAGCCCACGAGCCCATCGCCTCCATCGACCTGATGGAGCGGGCGGCCAAGGCCATCACGCGCGCCATAACGGCGCGCTGGGGCAGGGAGACACCCGTGGTGACCTTTGCCGGTCCGGGGAACAACGGCGGCGACGCACTGGCTGTTTCAAGAATGCTGACCGAGCAGGGGTACAGCGTGAAAGTGTACCTGTTCAACACAGCCGGCCACCTGTCGGACGACTGCGCCGCCAACAGGCAGAGGCTGCTGGAGACAAAGCGCGGCGGCGTGCTGACAGAGATTGTCCAGGAGTTTGACCCGCCGCAGCTGGAGGCCCGCACGCTGGCCATCGACGGCCTGTTCGGCTCAGGGCTGAACAAGCCCCTGTCCGGCGGCTTCGCCTCGCTGGTAAAGTATATCAACGCCTCGCCGGCACAGGTGGTGAGCATCGACGTGCCTTCGGGGCTGATGGCCGAGAACAACGCGCTCAATGTCCGGGCCAACATCATCAGGGCCGGGCTCACCCTCACCCTCCAGCAGCCCAAGCTCGCATTCCTGTTCGCCGAGAACCAGCCGTTCATCGGCGAGCTGCAGACGCTTGACATCCAGCTCAGCCGCGAGGGCGCCGACAGGCTGGAGCCTTTCTTCGAAACCATCGAGGAAGACAGCGTGCGCCCCCACATCCTCCACCGCCACCCCTTTGCCCACAAGGGCGAGATGGGCCACGCCCTCCTTGTGGCCGGCAAGTATGGCATGGGGGGAGCGGCCATCCTGGCAACCAGGGCCTGCCTCCGCTCGGGGGTGGGCAAGGTCACCGTCCACTCGCCCCGCAAGAACAACACCATCATGCAGCTGGCCGTGCCCGAGGCTGTCGTCCAGCTGGACCATGAGGACACGCTGTTCTCGGAGCCCATTGACACCGACGACTACAACGCGCTGGGCATCGGTCCCGGCCTGGGCACCAGCGAGCAGACAGCCATAGCCCTTATCGCGCAGCTGCGGCGCGCCCTGTGCCCCATAGTGGCCGATGCAGACGCGCTGAACATACTGGCCAACCACCGCGCATGGCTCCAGCAGCTGCCCCGGGACATCATCCTGACACCCCACGCCAAGGAGTTCGACCGCATGGTGGGGCACAGCTCCGACAGCTACGAACGCCTGTGCAAGGCCCGCGACATGGCGCAGCGGCTCCACATCCACATCATTCTGAAAGGGCACTACACAGCCATCTGCCTGCCCGACGGGCACGTGAAGTTCAACACCACGGGCAACGCCGGCATGGCAACCGCCGGCAGCGGCGACGTGCTGACAGGCATCCTCACCGCGCTGCTGGCACGGGGCTACGAGCCGCCAGCGGCCTGCGTGGCCGGCGTCTACCTCCACGGAGTGGCCGGCGACCTGGCTGCCGCCGAGATGGGAATGGAGAGCATGGTGGCCGGAGACATTGTCAGCCACCTGCCAGAGGCCTTCAGGCGACTGTCCGAATGAAGGCAGCCGTGACACCACACCTACTTACAAGCACAAGATTATCCCAAACAGAGATGAGAAAAGCGATTCTTTGCACGCTGCTGGCGCTGGCCACCGGCGCGCCAGCACAAACGTCAACAAGCAAGTACAAGCCCGGAGTGACCCCCGAGGGGGCCGTCTACTACCTGCCCAAGACAGCCGTCCGCATAGCGGTCAGGGTTGAGAAGACCGTCTACACGCCGGGCGACTTCTGCGCATACGCCCACAAGTACCTCAAGCTGGACAACGTGAGCCAGCAGCCCTCGGCAAGCTACAGGGTGGTCGGCCTTGACCTCTCACCCATTGCCCTGGCCGACACCTCCAAATGCTATGCGGTGAAGTTCAACCCCAAGAGCACCGCCTCAAACATCGTGCTGGCCGACAACGGCACACTGCTGGCGGTCAACGCCGCGCCGGTTGCCACCAGGCAGCCGGCCACGTTCACACCCGCGCCAAAGCGCAAGGCCGTCAGCCCGCGCACCGTCATGAGCGAGGAGATTCTCTCAGCCGGCAGCACGGCCAAGATGGCCGAGCTGACCGCACAGGAGATTTACGACATTCGCGACAGCAGAAACCAGCTGACACGCGGCCAGGCGGACTTCATGCCTAAGGACGGCGAGCAGCTCAAAATCATGCTCAGCCAGCTCTCGCAGCAGGACGAGGCCCTGACAAGCATGTTCAAGGGCACGCTGACACGCGACACCACGGAGCACCTGATGACTTACTGTCCCAAGCGGGGCACCGCGAAGGAGGTGCTCTTCAGACTGTCGGGCCGCCTGGGCTTGGTTGACCGTGACGACCTCTCGGGCGCACCTTATTATATCTGCGTTGACGACGAGCACACCGTGCCCACCCCCAACGAGGCCCCGACCGGCAGGAAAGGCCGGAGGGCGGACTCAAGGAAGTCGGGCGAGAACGGGCTCTACGTGAATGTGCCCGGCAAGATCAAGGTGTCCGTGCTGAAAGGCACCACGCCGGTGAAGTCGCTCAGCCTCTACGCCGGACAGTTTGGCACCACCGAACTGCTCAGCGGCGAACTGTTTGGCAGGAAGCACACGGTACACCTGACATTAGACCCCATCACCGGGGCTGTGAACAAGCTTGACGCCGAGCTGCCCGAATAGCCGCCGCACCCCATGCACACCTACAACACGCTCTGGCGACAGCTTGCGTCCGTGTATGCCCCCGGCGAGGCAAAGGCCGTTGTGCGCTATGTGCTGGAGACGGCGTTTGGCCTTTCGCCAGCCGACATCTACTGCGGCAAGGCCGACGAGCTGCCGGAAGCCGACAGTGCAAGGCTCGCGGCCATCATGGCCCGTCTGCAAGCGGCAGAGCCGGTGCAGTACGTACTGGGCGAGGCGGAGTTCTGCGGACGGCTGTTCAAGGTGGGGCCCGGCGTTCTGATTCCGCGCCCCGAGACCGAAGAGCTGTGCCGGTGGATAGCCGGCAGCGCCAGCAGCACGCGCCCGGCCGGACAGGTGCTCGACCTCTGCTCGGGCAGCGGCTGCATCGGCATCACCCTTGCCCTTGACCTCGCAGGGGCCGAGGTGACCGCATGGGACATCTCCGTCGAGGCCCTGGAGACCGCCTCCCTCAACGCCGCCAGACTGGGCGCGCAGGTCAGCGTGGCGCGCAGGGACGTGCTGGCGCTCCCCTCCGACAGCCCGCAATGGGACCTGATGGTGAGCAACCCGCCCTACGTCTGCGACAGCGAGCGCGGCGGCATGGACCGCAACGTGCTGGACTACGAGCCTGAATGCGCCCTCTTCGTGCCCGACGGCGACCCCCTGCGCTTTTACCACGCCATCTTCGCCTATGCCCGGCAGGCCCTGAAAGCCGGCGGATGGCTCTATTTTGAAATCAACCCCCTGCACAAGGATGCCATCTGGGACACCGCCACAGACATGGACTTCAAGGACATCGAGTTCAAGGCCGACCAGTTCGGGCGCACACGCTTCATGCGGGGGCGCAAGAAATGATGTCGCGCTGCTATTTTAAAAGCCCTGCCAACCAACCCATTCCAAACACTCACCGATGACAGAAAAGGAAGCACTCAACAGGCTGGCCGCCCTCTGCTCGCAAGCGGAGCGCTGCCCTTACGAACTGACCGAGAAGATGCACAAGTGGGAACTGACCGCAGAGGAGCAGGCGCGCGTGCTTGAACGGCTCACCGCGGAGCGGTTTGTCGACGAGCGGCGGTATGTACGCTGCTTCGCCATGGACAAGATCCGCTACAACAAATGGGGGAGGCGCAAGGTGGAGCAGGCCCTGCGGGCCAAGCGCATTGACCGCTCGGTCATGCAGGAGGTGCTCGACGCGATTGACAGCAGCGAGTATCTCAGCGTCCTGCGCCCGCTGCTCAAGAGCAAGGAGAAGAGCCTGAAAGCCGCCAGCGACTGCGAGCGGCGCGCCAGGCTTACGCGCTATGCCTTGGGCCGCGGGTTCAGTCTCAGCGAGATAAGGCAGTGCACCGACACCCCCGACGACATCACCGGCGATGAGGATTTCATGGATTAGCCGGAAAGCCGACCTGGTCATGCCCAGGGCCTGCATGGTTTGCGGCCGGCGCGCAAGCCCCACCGAGGGGCGCCTTTGCGCCGTCTGCGCGCTCCGGCTGCCATGGACCATGTTCTGGCTCTCGCCCTGCGACAACATGATGGCGCGGCTCTTCTGGGGGCGCATCGCCCGCTTCCAGAAGGCCGCAGCACTCTTTCACTACCGCCCCGGGACGGCCGCCAGCCACGTCATCCTGCGCATCAAGTACGGGCACAGCCCCGGCACAGCCGTCCTGCTGGGCTTGCTCACAGCCAGGAAGCTGCTGCCCTCGGGCTTCTTCGACGGCATTGACGCCATCATTCCCGTGCCGCTCACCGCCGGGCGCTGGCTCAGGCGCGGCTACAACCAGAGCGAGCGGATAGCCAGGGGCATCAGCATGGGCACCGGCATCCGTGTGGCCAGGCACGCTGTCAGGCGCATCCGCTTCACAAAGAGCCAGACACAGCTCAATGCCTGGGAGCGGGCAAGCAATGTCGAGCACGCCTTCCGCCTGCACAAGCCTGCCACACTTGCCCACAGTCACGTGCTGATTGTCGACGACGTGGTGACCACCGGCAGCACCATCACCTCGGTGGCCGCCACGCTGGCCGGCATAGAGGGCGTCAGAGTCAGCGTGCTGACCGTCGGGTTCACCCAGAGATAGCCGCCCCACAGTGCCTGGCTGCCGGCGCACCATCACCCGCAACAGCCCCGGAATGGTGACATTTCCATTATTTTAACCATCGCGAAACGGCCCATTCCGCAAAGTTTGCCTACCTTTGCGCAAATTAACTCCATTACATTACCTATAAACTATGGACACCATTAAAAAGCTTTTCGCAGCCAAGCTCCTTGAAGTCAAGGCCATCAAGCTGCAGCCTAACAGTCCCTTCACCTGGGCCTCGGGCTGGAAATCACCCTTTTACTGCGACAACCGCAAGACCCTCTCCTACCCGAAACTCCGCAACTTTGTCAAGATAGAGCTGTGCCACGCCATCCAGGAGCAGTTCCCCGAGGCCACAGCCATTGCCGGCGTGGCCACCGGGGCCATCCCTCAGGGGGCGATGGTGGCCGACGAGCTGGGGCTGCCCTTTGTCTATGTGCGCAGCAAGCCCAAGGACCACGGTCTGGAGAACCTCATCGAGGGTGAGCTGGAGACCGGCGCCAGGGTGGTGGTGGTCGAAGACCTGGTCTCCACCGGCGGCAGCAGCCTGAAGGCCGTCGACGCCATCCGCCACTACGGCTGCGAGGTGGTGGGCATGGTCGCTGCCTACACCTACGGCTTCCCCGTGGCCGAAGAGGCGTTCGCCAAGGCCGGCGTCAAGCTGGTGACCCTCACCGACTACGAGCACGTGGTGAGCGCGGCGCTGGCCACAGGCTATATCAACGAGAGCGACGTGGAGGTGCTCCACGAATGGCGCAAGGACCCGGCCAACTGGGACAGATAAGACAACGGCCAGCAAAACCCACACAATCCATTATGTCTAAGTTTGAGAGCAGTATCAAGCAGATACCCTACCCGCAGGCCGCTGTCTACCGCAACGTCAGCGACCTGGACAACCTTGAGCGGGTGCGCAACCTCGTGCCGGCCGACAAGGTGAAGGATTTCCGTTTCGACCACGACACGGTGAGCGTCAGCGTGCCGCCCGTCGGCGAGATACGCCTTCGCATCGTCGGCCGCGAGGAGCCCAAGTGCGTGAAGTTCGAGACCGAGCAGTCGCCCATGCACTTCAACCTGTGGATCCAGGTGCTTCCCGTGACCGAGAACTCCAGCAAGATGAAAGTCACGGTGGAGGCCGACATCCCCCTGATGCTCAGGCCCATGGTCAGCGGCCCGCTGAAAGAGGGTCTTGAGAAGATTGCCGACGCGCTGGCCACGGTGCCCTACGAGTAGCCGAGGCGTGAAATGACACAACCAACAGCCGGAAAAGATGAAACTCTGGGAAAAGAACTTTGAAATCAACAAGGAGATAGAGCGGTTCACCGTGGGCAGAGACCGCGAGATGGACCTCTATCTGGCCAAGTACGACGTGCTGGGCTCCATGGCCCACATCACCATGCTGGCCCACATCGGCCTGTTAGGGCCCGGCGAGCTGCCCCCGCTGCTGGCCGAGCTGCGCAACATCTACGCCGCCTGCGAGCGCGGCGAGTTTGTCATCGAGGACGGCGTGGAGGACGTCCACTCGCAGGTGGAGCTGATGCTCACCCGCAAGCTGGGCGACATGGGCAAGAAGATTCACAGCGGGCGCTCGCGCAACGACCAGGTGCTGGTCGACCTCAAGCTCTTCACGCGCCACCGTCTGATGGAGCTGGCCGGCAGCGTAAAGGCCCTCTTCGACGAGCTGCTCCGCAAGAGCGAGCAGCACAAGGGGGTGCTCATGCCGGGCTACACCCATCTCCAGGTGGCCATGCCCAGCTCCTTCGGCCTGTGGTTCGGCGCGTATGCCGAGAGCCTGGCCGACGACATGCTGTTCCTCCAGGCCGCCTGGCGCATGACCAACCGCAACCCGCTGGGCTCGGCGGCCGGCTATGGCAGCTCGTTCCCGCTCGACCGCTCGATGACCACGCGCCTCCTGGGCTTCGACACGATGGACTACAACGTGGTTTACGCCCAGATGGGGCGCGGCAAGATGGAGCGCAACGTGGCCTTCGCCATGGCCACCGTCGCCGGCACGCTGGCCAAGATGGCCTTTGACGCGTGCCTGTTCAACAGCCAGAACTTCTCGTTTGTCAAGCTGCCCAGGGAGTGCACCACCGGCAGCAGCATCATGCCCCACAAGAAGAACCCCGACGTGTTCGAGCTGATACGCGCCAAGTGCAACAAGCTCCAGGGGCTGCCGCAGCAGATAACGCTCATCATGAACAACCTGCCCTCGGGCTACTTCCGCGACCTGCAAGTCATCAAGGAGGTGTTCCTGCCGGCCTTCGGCGAGCTGGACGACTGCCTCAGGATGGCCGCCTATATCATCAGCCGCATCGAGGTGAACGAGCACATCCTTGACAACCCCATCTACGACCCGATGTTCTCCGTCGAGGAGGTGAACCGCCTGGCGGCCTCGGGCGTGCCGTTCCGCGACGCCTACAAGCGGGTGGGACTGGAGATTGAGGCCGGCACCTTTGTGCCCGACAAGACAGTGCGCCACACGCACGAGGGCAGCATCGGCAACCTGCAGAACGACAGGATACGCGAGCTGATGGACGCAACACTGTCGGACTTCCACTTTGAGCGTGTCACCGAGGCCGAGGAGCGGCTGCTCAACAGCGAGGGGGGCGCAGACAGATGAAGTGCAAGGCATCGCCGCTCGGCAGGATGGCACTCCTGCCCCTGCTCCTGCTGTCGTGCACGGCCGACGACAGCCGCTACACCACCGACTACACCTGCGCGTTTGCGTTCGACACCAAGCTGCACGTCACCAGCATGCTGACCAGGGCGCTGGACAACCCGGGGATGTTCGTCGCTGTCGACGTGGCCAAGGAGCGGGGGGTCTTCAAGCTGTCCATGGAGCAGAACAACGGCACCGACAGGGAGACCGTCTACCTGACCACCGAAGAGGAGAACCGCCGCATCGGCAACGTGGGGGCCAACAGCGGGCTTATCGTCGGCTGCACCAGCTTCAACGGACCGGCCGCCTTTGACCGCCAGTGCCCCGAGTGCCTGGCCAGCCACACCACGCGCAGCTTCCCCCTGGCATGGGCCGACAACGGACGGGCCGTGACCTGCGCCACCTGCAAGCGCGTCTACCAGCTCAACTACAACGGCAGCGCCGGCGACGGCAAGCGGCTCATCGAGTACCGCGTGCGCTACGACGGCACCCTGCTGGTAGTCAACTGAGCCTGGCTCGCCCCTGGCGGGCCATCCTGTTTCTTCCCGGGCATGGCACAACCTGCCGTGCAACAGCGAGGGGGGATGTGCGGCTTGCACATCCCCCCTCGCTGTTGCACATGGCTGGGCAGACCCGCCGTCCGGGTCTGCCAACCGTCTCTACCTGTTGTTCCACAAGCCTTTCCTGTCCTTCGTCACCGTCACGCCCCTGTAGCCGTTGGCTACGGGCCGTCCGAGCAGGTCGAAGCGCGGTGTGGCCTCTGCGCCACCGACAGTTGGCGCTGTCAGTCCGGTCGGCGTGGAGAACGTGTACTCGCCCATCGGCGAACTTCCGCTGGCGTAAACGGCCACGATACCCACCTTGTGGCTGGTGCCAGCCTTCAGGTTGTCCAGGGTGAACTCGGGCTCCTCGCTCTCGCCCACCTTCTTGCCGTCCAGGTAAATCTCGTAGCGCAGCACGTCGCCCACGTCAACCAGCGAGCCTTCGGCGTCGGGTATGCCGGCAAAGAAGTCGTCCACCTGCGTGAAGAACGCGTCGTACGACGTGTAGTGCAAGGCTATGCGCACCGTCTGCCCGGCATAGGCCGAGAGGTCGGTCTCATAGATGGTCCATGCGCCATAGCTCACGCCGTCGACGGTGCTCAGCTGGGTGAACACGCTGAGCATGTCATTGCCCGAGGCGATGCCGTCAAGGTTGTCCTCGGTGATGACACCGAGCGACAGCACCTCCTTGTACTGTGCATAGGCCTTGGCCGTGAAGCGCGCCACGTAGTCGTCGTAAATCTGGATGGGGGGCGACACCAGCCACTTGTCTGCGCCGTTCTGCTGGGGCGAGAAGAACACCACGGTCTTGTTGCCCGTAGGCGCAGCCACAGCATTGTCGGTGGGCATCATGGCGGGCGTGGTGTTCCAGGGGTTGAACACGAGGGGCGCCACCGGGCAGGGTGCCGACGGCGTGCTGGCGCCGGGGAACGTCACGATGTTAGTGGCCGACCCCAGACCGATGGGATACGTGTTGTGCCGGTCAAAGTCATAGGTCTTCCATCCGCCAAAGGTGCCGGTGGCAAAGTCGGGATAGTCCTCGAAGCTGTCCTGGAAGCAGAGCACCTGGTTCCACTTCAGGCGCACGCGCAGCGTGCCGTCCTCTTTGGTCTCGCTGTCGGCGGTGATGTGATAGGGCGTGACGATGGTCTCCTCAAGGGGCACGCTCACCGCCGTGTCGCCGCCCACGGCTATCTGCCGCTCGTAGCGGTCGTAGTTGGCGGCGGTCACACCCACAAGGTAGTTGCCGTAAGGCAGCGAGGGAAACGCTGCTGCTCCCTCTCTCACCTTGGCCGAATAGGTGGTGTTGGTCTTCATGTCGACCACCTCAATGGTCATGCCGTTGGCAGTCTTGCCGTTGTTGGTCGTCACGTTGAAGTCCACGCTGGCCAGATCCTTGTCGCTGATGGTGACCGTCGTCTCGGCCATGGCCGACTCGGCGCTGCGGTAGAGTGCCTTCACGCCAAGCGTGTAGGTGCCGGCGGCGAGGCCGTCGAAGGTGTGGTCAAGCTCCTCGGTCACGGCCTTGCGCTCTCCGTTGAGGTAGACGGCAAAGGTCTCGTAGGGGTTGGTGGGCGATTTTCTGACCACCCGGCGCGCCATCCTCTTGCGGGCAGAGAGCGTGTAGTCCTGCCCCACCCTCACGTCGTCGACCATCAGCATGAAGGCTCCGCCGTTGTTGGCCTCGCCGATATAGCGGATGGCGAACTTGATGGGCACGCCCTTGTAGTCGCCCAGGTCGTAGCTGAACTTGCGCCAGCCCTCCACGGTCACGGTCTCGTAGTTGCCGGGTGACACCATGGTGAAGTCGGCCTTGGCCGGGCTGCCAGTGTTGGTGGTGACATACACCTGGAACTTCTCCGCATACACGTCGGCCGCCTTGGCCATGAACTCGAGCCAGTTGTCGCTGCCGGGTGTCACCGTTGGCGAGATGAGCCAGTCGTCGTTGGCCACGCCCGAGCCGGTGCGGGTGAAGCCCACATACTGTCCGCCGCTGTATGGGCGCAGCACGGGGTAGTCGTACCACCACACGGGGTCGACATGGAGCGGACTGATAACCTGTGCATACTGCAGCACGCCGCGGTTCATATAGTCGCCCACCAGCGGTGCGGCAGCCATGTTGTCGCCGTCAATGCCGGTCCACTCGCCGAACTTCACGGCAAAGGGCGTGTAGCTTTCAAAGTCATCGAAGAAGGCGTCGTCCTCCTTGTTCCATGTCAGGGTCACGCTGTTGGTGCCCGTAAACACGTTGTGCGCCACACTTGTTTTCAGTGAGAAGGGCTGGCGCACCTGCTCCCTGAGCGTCACGCTCACGGTGGTGTCGCGCGTCACGTTGAACCGCAACTCCGCGGTTTCGTAGCCGGCCCGGCTCACGGTCAGGCGGTGGTTGCCGGCATAGACAGCCACCGTGGCCTCGCCCTCGGCGCTGAGTGTCACTGCGCCGTAGCTCAAGTCATAGTCGGTCTGCCACAGGTTCACCTGCTGCCCTTGCAGGCTGTCGCCCTCGATGGCGGTCACTTGCACGGTCAGCCTGATGTCTCTCTTCTGGGCGGCGGCTGGCAGCGTGAGCAGGGCCAGCAGTGCCACGATCCATAATCTGATTGTCTTCATTTGCTGTTTGATGTTTCTGTTCTTTGAACCCGAATCGGCCATCAGACCGCTTCGGGTCGGAAAAAAGACAAGGAGACAGTGCCCCTGCGCGCCTTTGCGGCTGCAAGCGGCCTGTCTCCTTGAAAAAGTATCAGTCAAAGTTACTCTTCGTCATCAGCCCAGAGGCTGTTGCCTGCGCCATTGTCTTTGGCGCCTAACTCCTCTCCGCTGTCAGCAGTGGGGGGGGTAACGCCCAAATCGAACGACAGGGTGTTTGACGTACTGTCCAGAAGGCTCTCCGTGTCGAGCGCCATGGTCTCGACAGCAGGACGGATATACGCTTTTTTCATTGTCATTTTCATTTAACGATTACTTTCTTTCCATTCTTGATATACAGGCCCTTGGCGGCGCGGAGCGTGTCAACGCGGCGGCCGTTGAGGTCGTAAAGCTCAGCCTTGGCGGTCTTGTCGGCTGTGGTGCCGCTGATGCCGGTGGGCGTGTTGTCGTCGAAGACAAAGCGGAAGGCCTTGGCGCCGGCGGCTGCGGGCACAGCCAGATAGGCGTGCATCGGGTTCACCTTGGCGCCCTTGGTTGTGCCGACCTGCACGAAGGTGCCGTCAGCAGCCTTGAAGCCATAGTAGGTGACGGCTGCGTCAGACACGAGGCTCTTCACGCCATAGCTGCCCTGGAAGGTCACGTCGCCTACGGTTGTCGCGCCGGCCTCGGTCTCGGGCACCTCGTCAACGGTCACGTCACAGTCGGCCTTGGCCACGAATACGTAGGGTACGTCGGCCTTGGGCGCACTCTCCTTGATGAAGGTCACGGTGGTGCCCTCCACCTTGGCCAGCGCATAGTAGCTGCCCAGTGTGGCATCGGGGGCCTCGTTGAGAATCAGGGTCGACTTCTGTCCTGCCTTGAAGCTGAGCTGTCCGCCCAGGATAAAGTCGGCCGTCACATCGCCGCCGGCGAACGACACGTTCTCCTTGGTCTTGGTCTGTCCGTCACCTTCCAGCGTCATGGTGTAGGTCTTGTCGTTCTGGAACACGGTGGCGGCATAGCTGCCCTCGGCATCGGTCGTGGCCGTGTAAATCACATTGCCGCTGGTCAGCGTCACCTTGGCGTCAGCCACAGGCTTGCCGTCAACCTTGATCACCGTGCCTTCCACGGTCGAAGGCTCCCTCTTCACAATGAAGTTGGCCACGGGAAGAGCATAATCGTAGAAAGTGGCAGTGGTAATGTCACTGTCTAAATGCCTGCTCATACAGTGGGTCTTATCAGACTCGTCAACCTCAAAGTAACACCTCTTGTAGGATTTAGACGTTGAGCGCAGCACCATGCGGATGTTCTTGCCGGTGTACTTGAACGGCTCGGCAAACGTCACGCTGAGCAGGTTGGTCTCGCCTTTCACAAAAGTATAGTCACCCTCGTAAACCTTGACCAACACGGTGGTGTCGCTCAAGACATTGCTCTTGCTTGTGCACGCATCGTCCTCGGTATTGGCTACCCATACCGTCACCCTCTTGGTGTCGTTTTCATCGTTATTCTCGCCTTTGAACACCACACCGCTGATGGCCGCGCCGTCAGCAATGCCGGCCAGCTTGTCAGCCGTGTAGACAATCTCTGTCTCGGAGTTTTTGTAAAACACGGCCAGAGGGACATACTGATTTGTTGCCGTCTTCGTGCCTACGGTCACCACCTGGTTGGCCGTCTCCTTTTCAACGGTGACAGTCACAGTGTCGGATGTGGCTGTATAGCCGTCGGCAAACTTGAACTCTGCATAGGTTTTGAAGGTGCCGTCAGCGTGCGGTGTGTACACAAAGGCAAACGCAGCCGTTTCGCCCGAGGGCACAGCAACAGCGTCTGCGGTGCTCACCGCCTTGCCATCCACATAGAGGGTAGCCGTGTAAGAGCCGGCCTCAACAGCCGCTGCGTGTACGTTGGTCACCTCGGCAGTCACCGTAACCTCACTGTTCACCGTCTGGGTCAGCGGCACGTCAAACTTGCTGACCATCATATCGTGGGCCACGTCAACCAGCTCGAAGCCATAGATGTTGTCTACGCGGGCAAAGCCCGACTCAAGGACGATATACTTGTTGCCGGCTGGGATGCTGTCAATCACGAAAGTTTTGAACTTGTAGTTACTCCACGAACCTGAAATTTTGTCACTCGGCAGGTCAGTATATGTAATTTCCTTGGCCAGTGTCCAGTCCTTTCGGTTGTCCGAATAGTACACATTTAGGAAGCTGTAATTGCTCCTGCGTGCCACATCGATGGTCATCTTCTCACCTTCGCCGACTTTAAGGAGCGGCAGGATGAACTTCGTGGGATTGGTTGAGTTACCATTTTCCAAGCAATACTTATTGTCATCACAGTTTAGATGGTAAATCGACCACTCTTCGCCGCCCTCTTCAATCGTACCGGCGGGCATCTTGCCGTCCTCGAAGTTGACGAAGTACTTGGCTGTATCAAGAATTGTTCCGCTCACGGGCATCTTGAAATCGTCAATGCCCTTTATGCTCAGCACCACGTCGCCGCTGTAAACGCCGGGGACAGTTGCACTGAACGACAGGTTCCACGTCGTATCCTTGTGGGCGGCGATGGTCAGCGGAGCCACCAGGTCGGAGGAGAAGCCTTCGGGCAGGGTGATGGCCGTGATCTCCATCGGGGCGGCGCCGGTGTTCTTGATGGTGAATTTTCTGGTGGCAGGCTCGCTCACCATGCCAAAGGCCTGGGCAGCGTCATCGCCCGACTCCAGCTTGTCTTTGTCGGCATTCCGCAAGTCAATCTCGGGTAAATATGGCACGCCTTCTACCCAGCCACCGTATGCGGTTGTCAAGGTGAGGTTCTCCCTGGCATCGTAGCGGCAGCGCGCGTGATTCTTGTCGTAGACATCCGTTCCGCTTAAGCTGACGGTGGTCGATTCGCCCTTGGCGAGGGCCACGTCAATGGCCTTGGTGGCCACAACAGTATAGTCCTTCGAATTGTTGACAATGCTCACACTGTAGTTCTCGTCACCGGGGGCGAGGTCAACATCGCCGCTGTTGGTCACGGTGACATCCATGGCCACGGTAAACTTCCCTTCCGTGTCGCAGTCAACACTCGCGTTGGTTTTAACGTCAACCTTGGAGATGGTCAGCGCCTTGGTCAGGGTGTACTCGATGCTGGCGGCCTCGAAGTCATCAAAATAGACGTCGGAGCCGTAGATGCCGATATAGGCGCCATTCTGCTCGGGGATGTTCACCTTGACAAACTCGTCGGTGGAGAGTTCGGGCAGTTCGACCGTGATTCGCGAGCCTTTGGTATAATTCGTGCCCGTCTTGGTCACTGTATAGAACATCACTCTTCCGCCGTTCTTGTTTTTCTTCACGTAGATGCTGGAGGCGCCGGTCACTTTCGGTGTCACCAGGAGGTCAACAGATGAGCCGACACCGCCTTCAGACCAAGGGTCGCCAAGGCTGGTCTGCGTGTCAACCAGCAGGCAGCCCGAGTTGTCAACGCCGCCGTCAGCCTTGTAGGTGTATTCGGGGTAATACTCTTTCCAATCTTCGCTGTCAAAATAGTAGTCCACAACGTGCCCCCATCCGGAGGCCACCTTGAAGTCGTGCTTGTCGGTGGAGAAGGCTGTGTTGAAGTCCATCTTGTAGTTGGACACAACGTCAGCCCGGACCCCGCCGGCCCACAGCAGCAACGCGAGCGTTGCCAGCATGAAGTTCAGTTTTTTCATAAGCAATGATATTTAAATGTTGGTAAAAAATACAGGAAAGGGAGCCGCACCGTCTGCATGGAAAGGCTGTCCCCATACGGACGGTGCGGCCGACCGGCCTCACTTGACCACCTTGAAAGAGCGGTTGCCGGCTTTCACCACATAGAGGCCCTTGACCACGCCGCCGAGCGCGCCCTTGCCCTGGGCCACCTTGGTGCCGTCAAGACGGTACACGGTGACATCGGCGCCGGCCAGCCGGTCGGCGGAGATGCTGCCGATGGCTGTGGCCACATCGGTCACATGGCCGTACTCCACGTTGTCAAGGAAGCCGCCGAAGCTGTCGTCATACTTGGCCTGGATGGCCACATACACATTCTTTCCGGCGTAGGCGCCAAGGTCAACGTTAAAGTGTGTCCACGACTTGTTGTCGAAGTATTCGAGCTTCTCGCCCGCAACCTTCACGAAGTCGCCGGTTGAAGTGGCGCTCCGCTCGCTCACCAGCACGCTGATTGTAGGCGTACCCGAGGGCAGGATAGAGTTGACACTCTCCGCTGCGCGCGCGTCAAACTGCACGTTCGAGTTGGCGCCGATGGTGAGCAGCGGGCTTACCAGCCAGTCGTCGCCGGCGCCGCCGGAGTTGCAGCGTGTCATGAGCGACTGGTGACCGTGAGGCTCCTTGAGGAAGTTGTAGCACTCCGCGTCGTTAATCACGAAGAAGGCCCTTGGAGAGCCGAAGCCCGGCGTGGTCCAGCCGAAGGGCGAGGACACGTTGCCGCCGTCGGCGTCGATCACCGTCAGCCCGGCAGGCGTGGTGCCCGTCTTGTCGCCCTCGAAGCCGTAGAACAGGATGTCGTCGGCCAGTGCCACACCGCTGACAGGCAGCTTGGCCTCGGTGCCGTCGCTGAGGGTGACCACCAGGTTGTCGCTGATGTAGGCAGAGTCGGCCGGGGCTGCGCCCTTGGCGTCGAAGGTCACGGTGAAGAGCACCGACTTGCCGCTGCCCAGGGTCTCTCCCTTCTGCAGCGTGGTCGAGAAGTTCGGCTTGGCAAACTTCACGTCGGTGACGGTGGCGTCAACGCTGCCCAGGTTGGTCAGCGCGATAGCGGCCGAGGTGGCCGGGCTGTTGGCGTTGGTCTTGAAGGCGTCCCAGCGGTCGGTGTTGAACTTCACGTCGGCTGCGGCGTCGCTGATGGCCACGTTGTCGAGCGACAGGCCGCGGCACCGGTTGTAGTTGGTGGCCACGTAGCGCCAGCGCAGGGCCACGGTCTTGCCGGCATAGGGGGCCAGGCTGATGTTCTCGTAAACCCAGTACTGGTCGTCGTTGGGGTTGGAGATCATGGTGAGCTGCTTCCACTCGCCGTCCACAAGGATGTCGAAGTAGCCGGCGTCGTAGCCGTCGTACTCCTTGTTAAATTCGTTGACGCGCACCGAGGAGTCGTCCTTCTTCAGGCTGACGCAGATGTCGTTGCCCCACCAGAAGCTCACGTGGAGGTCGGAGCCGGCCGGCAGCACGATGTCGGGCGTGCACAGGTTGGCATAGCCAACGTCGCCGCGCACGAGGGCCGTCATGCTGGCCTTGCCGTCATAGGGGTAGTAGGTGTTATCCGACCAGCGCGCCGTGGCGCTGCTCTCGATGTTCCAGCCCAGCGGGGGGATGGCTCCCTCGAACTGCTCGGCCCAGGGGAAGGCCTTCACCGTGTGGTCGGCCTGGGTGGTGAAGCGCCACACGGGCACGTTGGCAGCGGTGCCGGCGGCGTTATAGGGCACCACCTTCCAGAAGTAGGTTGTGGCATAGTCGAGCGCGGTCATGGTGTAGCACGTGGTGTCGCCCACGTCAAGTCCGTCAATGACATCGAACGCCTTGTCCGACTTGCCCACATAGAGCTTGTAGCCGTCGGCGAACTGCGCCTCGGTCCACTTCAGCTGCAGGTTGCGCGCATACACGTCGGCCAGCGAGTCCTTCGGTGACACCAGCGGGGCCACACCCGGCACGCCGCCCGCGCCGTAGACGGCGGGCAGCAGCACGCGGTCGAGGAAGTAGGTGCCATAGGCGGCTGCGCCGCTCTCGGAGTCATACTCGATGGCCGTGTCTTTCCAGCGCACCAGCACGCTGTCGGTCTTGAAGGCCGAGAGGTCAACGGTCACGTGGATGAGCGTGTCGGTCTTGGTATAGTCGGAGGTGAAGACCGAGGTCCATGTCTTTCCGCAGTCGTCCGAAGCCTCGACCACGAGGTCGTTGTTGGGCGCGTTCCCCTCGTCGTCGCTGAACATCAGGTAGTAGGTGAACTTCACGTCGCGCGGCGCTTTGGCGTCAGAGAGGTCAAGGCGCGGCGAGGTAAGGTAGAGGTCGGTGATGGAGCCGCCGGCATAGGCGCTGTTGTCACCCTCGAGGGCATAGGCTGTGGAGCCCCACCCCTCGTTGGCCCAGCCGGCCGGCGGGAACTGCCGTCCCTCGAACGACTCGAGGTTGTAGCCTTCGGGCACCACCTTTTTCGTGGCCCTGAGTGTCAGCTCCACATCGCCGCCGTTGGTCTTCACCACGGCCTTGGCCACAGCCGGCGTGGTGAGCGAGGCCTTGTAGCCAATCTGGAACGCGGCCTCCTCGTTGATGCCGAGGTTCATGTTGGCGGTGTCGCCGTGGAACGTGATGCCCTCGGGGGCCTCGAAGCCCGTGATGCGCAGGCCCGGAAGGCCCGCGTTCTTCAGGCGGAAGGCCTCGGAGTAGAACTTCTCGCCCACATACATCTCGCCGTAATTGTAAGACGAGTTGTTCACCTGGGCTACAGGGCCGGTGAGCGGCGTAAACTTCTTCACCGACACATTGTCCATGCAGAGGAGGTTGCCCACGAGCGTATTGAGCTTGTAGACAAAGGCCACCTTGACCTTCTGCCCCTTGAAGGCGCTCAGGTCGAGCTTGGAGTTGTAGACTGTCCAGGCATCCCAGAGCCACCCGATGTAGTCGTTATACTGCGACGCGGGCACGCCCGAGTTGCGCACCTGCTCCTTGTTCGTGAAGTCCCACACGGTGGTCCACTCGCCGGTGGCGGTGTTGAGCACGCGCACCTGGAAGGTGTATGCCTTGTCGTTGAACACGGCAGCGCCTGCGGAGTACCAGTCGAACGAGAGCTGGTAGGTGTCGTCGAGGCTGAGCTCGGGCGTGATGAGCTTCTCCTCGCGCGGGCCCACGCCGTCAGAGTTCTTGTCGCCATAGGTAGGTGCGCTGACACTGGCATAGTGGTGGCCGCTCATCAACGAGTTGCTGGCCGAATAAGTCACGTACCAGTGGTACTCCATCTTGTTGCCGGTGTAGCCGTTCTCTGTGGTCCACCCGTCGGGGAACCGGTCTGTCTTCTCGCTTACGCCCACACCTTCGAAATCTTCGTCCAGCAGGGTCTGCGCCCAGAGGCTCCCACTGGCAAACGATCCCAAGAAGAGGGTCAGTGCTGTAAGTAAGGTTTTTCTCATAGAAATAAAAATAATTTTAGTTTATCTACATTCAAACTACAAAGAAACATGATTTTTAATAAAAACCGTATCAAAATGAAAGTTTTTGTTAAGCACATTCTAAATTTATTGATTTAAATCAATGAAATATACTTATAAATGTCGGTTGAACACCATTACAGCAGCTTTAAATTACACATTTTGCGCTAAAAGCCGAGCCAAGATGCCAGATTGTTTGGAAAGGGCGCAACCGCCTGCCGCATGAAGACAGCGCAAGGCAAGGCGCAGCCATGCAAGCCGCCAAGGCGAGGCGCCGGCGGCCAAGCGCCATGCCTATAAGTAGGTGTTCACAATTTATTTGATATGGATATGTGCTTTGTTTTTGTCTGTATGTTCGGGCTGGAGAGGGTGTGTAGCGGGCTACACGACCGATGAAAGCCGGGCATACAGGCGAAAACAAAGTGCAGAGACATGTCAAAGTATAACAAGCATCTGCTGACATAAAGATATCTACGGATAATTTTGAACACCTACGTATATATAAATAAGGTGCAGGACAGCCGCCGGCGCAAGCGCTGCGCACAGCCCAAGGCAGTCACAGCGCCACTGCCGGCCGGCATGCGCACACAAGGCCAAACCGTCCGTTCGGGCGGCCACGGCCCGCGGCTTTTCCGGGACGGCCCGTTCCGGCTTGCCAGACAGGCCGTTCGGGCGCGCCAAACGGCCCATACCGCAAGCCCGGACGGCCCATATCGCGCGGCGATACGGGCCGTTCCGCCACGCGGAACCAGCCGCTTCACATTGCACACTGCATAGGCAAAGTGCAGAAAAGTGTACCCATTGCTTGCAACAATGTGTCGAAAAGTGTAGCTATGCAAGCTGAGATGGCGGAAGAAAAGCGCGGAAAACGTTTGGCCTTTTCAACAAATAGTCTTACCTTTGCAGCCAAAAGGTGCCAGTTCACAAGGCAGTCCGCGGAAACGGCCCGGCCGGGCGCAACCCTGCCAAGGCCCGGGGCGCGGGCCGGCGCCCAGCCCACCGCTCAGGAACGGAGCCGCAATGGTGGAATTGGTAGACACGAGGGACTTAAAATCCCTTGGCCAGAAATGGCCGTGCGGGTTCGAGTCCCGCTCGCGGCACCCCCCAAGAAGAGGCATCTCCGAAAGGACGGTGCCTTTTCTTTTGGCTGTTGCAATTTTTTAAATAAATATAAAATTCGTCCGTTTATATAGATGATACGACACGAGTTAGTTAACTTTGCACCAAAATAAAACCCTAATTATTTATAGTTATATGCAAATGAAAAATTATTCTATCCTCTCGGCCGCAGCCGCAGCGCTGCTGCTGACGTCATGCTCTGGCAAGCTCGGCAGCCTGTCGGCAGACAACTTCAAAGTGACGCCCAACCCGCTTGAGGCCCGCGGCGGACAGGTGGACGCCACCATCAACGGGACATTCCCCGAGAAATACATGAAGAAGAAGGCCGTGGTGACCGTGACCCCGGAGCTGCGCTACGCCGACGGGCAGGTGGCACGCGGCAACTCCGCCACCTTCCAGGGCGAGAAGGTGAGCGGCAACGACCAGACCATCAGCTACAAGGTGGGCGGCAACTACACGATGAAGAGCAGCTTTGCCTACGTGCCCGCCATGCAGAAGAGCGAGCTCTACCTGACCTTCGACGCCAAGGTGGGCAAGAAGGCCGTCAAGGTGCCCGAGGTGAAGGTGGCCGACGGCGTGATTGCCACTTCGGAACTCTATAAGAACACCACCAAGAGCACAGCCGCAAGCATCGCGCCCGACTCGTTCCAGCGCGTGACCGAGGCCAAGCAGACAGCCAACGTGAAGTTCCTCATCCAGCAGGCCAACCTGCGCAAGAGCGAGCTGAAGAACAACTCGGTGACCGAGTTCGTGAACCTGCTCCAGCGCATCAACAAGGACAAGGAGGGGCTGAAGGTCAACAACGTGGAGGTTTCGGCCTACGCCTCGCCTGACGGCGGCTTCGAGCTGAACGACAAGCTGGCCAGCCAGCGCCAGAAGACCTCCGAGAAATACGTGAAGTCACAGCTGAAGAAGACCAAGGTGAGCGCGCCCATCGACGCCAAGTACACCGCACAGGACTGGGAGGGCTTCCAGGAGCTGGTGAGCGCATCGAACATCCAGGACAAGGACGTGATTATCCGCGTGCTCTCCATGTACAAGGACCCCGAGGAGCGCGAGCACCAGATCAAGAGCATGAGCTCCGCCTTCCGCGAGCTGGCCGACGGCATCCTGCCCGAACTGCGCCGCGCACGCCTCACCATCAACTACGAGGTGATTGGCCGCAGCGACGACCAGATCAAGGCACAGCTCAAGGATGACGCCACCAAGCTGAGCGACGACGAGATTCTGTATGCCGCAACGCTGACCAAGGACGCCAACGAGCAGGAGGCCATCTACAAGAAGGCCATCGAGGTTTACCCCAACGACGCACGCGCCTACAACAACGTGGCCGCCATCGAGTATGCCAAGGGCAACTACAGCGCCGCACAGGAGTATGCACGCAAGGCACTGGCCGTGGACAGCAAGAGCGGCGAGGCTAACGTGAACCTGGGCCTCATCGCACTGAAGGACGGCGACGTGAAGACAGCCGAGACCCTCATCGCCAAGGGCGGCAACGCCAAGGGCGTGAACGAGGCGCTGGGCAACCTGCACCTGGCACAGGGCAACTACGCACAGGCTGAGCGCGACTTCGCCGGCGTGAACAGCAACGCCGCAGCACTGGCACAGATTCTGAACAGCAACTACGCAGCAGCAGCACAGACCCTGGACAAGGTGGAGAAGAAAGACGCCACCACCGACTACCTGAAGGCCGTGCTCAACGCCCGCCAGGGCAACACCAACGAGGCCGCCAGCGCACTGCGCAGCGCACTGGCCAAAGACCCCTCGCTGGCCAGCTATGCCAACAACGACCTGGAGCTGGTGAAGGTGGCCAAATAACGACACCCAGCCACCCATGAAGAAATTCATAGGATACTTGTTGCTCACCCTGATTCTGGTTTCCTGCGGCTCGAAGAGCGGAAAGTTCCGGCTCGAGGGCCGGTTCAGGAACCTGAACCAGGGTGAGTTCTATATCTACAGCAACAGCGCTGACAACGCCGGCCCGGACACCATCAAGGTGAGCGGCGGCCGCTTTGCCTACACCAAGGACATCCGCCAGCCGGCCACACTGGTCATCATCTTCCCCAACTTCTCCGTGCAGCCGGTGTTTGCCGAGCCGGGAGCCACCGTGAAGGTGAGGGGCGACGCCTCGCACCTCAAGGAGATGGAAATCACGGGCACCGACGACAACGAGCTGATGACCGCCTTCAGGCTGGCCACCAACGACCTGACACCGCCGGAGACGCTCAAGGCCGTTGACCGCCTGGTCAAGGAGCACCCGGCATCGCCCGCGGCCATGTATGCCATCGAACGCTATGTGCTCAAGCAGCCCCACCCCGACTACGCGCACGCACAGCGGCTCACGGCACTCGTGGCGAAGGCCGGCGGCAGCAACTATGCGGCCAGGTGGCTGGACAGGGCACTCAGACAGCTGAGCCGCACGGGCACAGGCAACACCCTGCCGGCATTCACCGCACGCGACACCGAAGGCAAGGCAGCGGGCAGCAGCACGCTCAGGGGCAAGGTGGGCGTGGTGAGCGCATGGGCCTCGTGGAACTACAGCAGCCAGAACATACAGCGGCGGCTGAGCCGGCTCAAAAGGGAATACGGCAGCCGGCTGGCCCTGGTGAGCGTGTGCCTGGACGCCAGGCCCGAGGACTGCCGGCGCTTCACGGAAAGGGACTCGGTGAGATGGCCCAACATCTGCGACGGAAAGATGTGGGAATCGCCCACGGCGCTCAGGCTCGGGCTGCAGACGGCGAGCGCCAACATCGTGACCGACAGCAGGGGGCGCATCGTGGCGCGCGACCTGCAGCCACAGGCGCTGGAAGACCGCATCAGGGAAATGCTGCAGCAGGAAAAAGCTGCAAGATGAAGGGAAGGAAGAAAGCCCCGGACTGACCTGAGAAACCTTAAACCACCGACACTATGCTTGTGAAGACATACTGCGCCGCAGTGACCGGACTTGAAGCCACCACCGTGACCATCGAGGTGAGCATCACGAGGGGCATCATGTTCCACCTGACAGGACTGGCCGACACAGCCGTGCGCGAGAGCCGCGACCGCATCTGGGCCGCACTGGCCAACAACGGGTTCAAGATGCCGGCGGCCGACATCACCGTGAACATGGCCCCGGCGGACATCCGCAAGGAGGGGAGCGGCTACGACCTGCCGCTGGCCATCGCCCTGCTGGCCGCCAACGGCAAGGTGAACGCCGACGGGCCTGGCAGGTTCATGATGATTGGCGAGCTGGGACTGGACGGACGGCTGCTGCCCGTGCGCGGGGCGCTGCCCATAGCCATCAAGGCCCGGGCGGAGAAGTTCAAAGGCCTGGTAGTGCCCATGCAGAACATCCGCGAGGCGGCCGTGGTGAACAACATCGACGTCTACGGCATGGAGACGCTGATGGACGTGGTGCGCCTGTTCAACGGCGACACGGCATACAAGCCGGTGGTGACCGACACGCGCCGCGAGTTCTACGGACAGCAGGCGCACTTCGACCTTGACTTCGCCGACGTGCGCGGACAGGAGAACGTGAAGCGCGCGCTCGAGGTGGCCGCAGCCGGCGGGCACAACCTGATGATGATAGGGCCGCCGGGCAGCGGCAAGTCGATGATGGCCAAGCGCCTGCCCTCCATCCTGCCGCCGCTGTCGCTGGCCGAGAGCCTGGAGACAACGCAGATTCACAGCGTGGCGGGAAAGCTGAGCCGCGACACCTCGCTCATCACGCAGCGGCCCTTCCGCGCACCCCACCACACCATATCGCCGGTGGCGCTCGTCGGCGGCGGCAACAGCCCGCAGCCGGGGGAGATCTCGCTGGCCCACAACGGGGTGCTCTTCTGCGACGAGCTGCCCGAGTTCAACCGCTCGGTGCTGGAGGTGATGCGCCAGCCCCTGGAAGACCGCAAGATTACCATCAGCCGGGCCAAGTACACCATCGAATACCCCTGCTCGTTCATGTTTGTCGCCTCAATGAACCCCTGCCCCTGCGGCTACTACGGAGACCCCACGCACAACTGCGTGTGCACGCCAGGACAGATACAGCGCTACATGAACAAAATCAGCGGGCCGCTGCTCGACCGCATCGACATCCAGTGCGAAATCGCGCCCATCCCCTTCAGGGACATCTCGCAGGCCGGACCGGGCGAGCCGAGCGCAGCCATCCGCGAGCGCGTCATCGCGGCGCGCAAGGTGCAGGAGGAACGCTTCAGGGAACAGCCGGGCGTGCACTGCAACGCACAGATGACGGAGCGCATGATTAACCGCTACGCCAGCCCCGACAGCCAGTCGCTCGAGATGCTGCGCATGGCCATGGAGCGGCTGTCGCTCTCGGCACGCGCCTACAGCCGCATACTCAAGGTGGCCCGCACCATCGCCGACCTGGAGGGCAGCGGACCCGTGCTGTCCGACCACATCGCCGAGGCCATAGGCTACCGGCAGCTGGACCGCGGCGACTGGGCGGAGAGGGGAAGCGCGGCAAGCACATTCTGAGCCTCCCGCCCGCAAGGCACGCAGGAAAAGGCCGCGCCTGCGGCAGGCGCGACGCACGGCAGCCGGCGGAGCAGGCGGCGAAACGCCCGCTTTTGACTTGCATTTATTTTGAAATGTCTCGCTTTTGCAGTAACTTTGCAAACACATTACATATAATAAGGTATATAACCCCGAACAGAACATGGAAGAAAAGCACTTCAAGCGCACCACCGTGACAGCGGCACTGCCCTATGCCAACGGCGGCGTGCATATAGGCCACCTTGCCGGCGTGTACGTGCCGGCCGACATCTACGTGCGCTACCTCAGGCTGAAGAAGCAGGAGGTGGTGTTCATCGGCGGCAGCGACGAGCACGGCGTGCCCATCACCATCCGCGCCAAGAAAGAGGGCGTGACACCGCAGGACATCGTTGACCGCTACCACACGATGATCAAGAAGTCGTTCGAGGAGTTCGGCATCTCGTTCGACATCTACAGCCGCACGACAAGCGCCACGCACCACAAGTTCGCCTCAGACTTCTTCAGAAAGCTCTATGACGACGGCAAGCTGCTGGAGAAGACGAGCATGCAGCTCTATGACGAGGAGGCCAGGCAGTTCCTGGCCGACCGCTACGTGATGGGCACATGCCCGCACTGCGGCAACCCCGACGCCTACGGCGACCAGTGCGAGAAATGCGGGCGCGACCTGTCGCCCACCGAGCTGCTGAACCCGCGCTCGACCATCAGCGGCTCGAAGCCGGTGCTGCGCGAGACCAAGAACTGGTACCTGCCCCTGAACGACTACCAGCAGTGGCTCGAGGAGTGGATACTGAAAGACCACAGGGAGTGGCGGCCCAACGTGTACGGGCAGTGCAAGAGCTGGCTGGACATGGACCTGCAGCCGCGCGCCATGACGCGCGACCTCGACTGGGGCATCCCCGTGCCGGTGAAAGGGGCGGAGGGAAAGGTGCTCTACGTGTGGTTCGACGCGCCCATCGGCTACATCTCAAACACCAAGGAGCTGTGTGACGCCCAGCCCGGGAAGTGGGGCACATGGCAGAAATGGTGGCAGGACCCCGAGACACGCCTCATACACTTCATCGGCAAGGACAACATCGTGTTCCACTGCATCGTGTTCCCCACCATGCTCAAGGCCCACGGCGGCTACATCCTGCCCGACAACGTGCCGGCCAACGAGTTCCTGAACCTGGAGAACGACAAGATCTCGACCTCGCGCAACTGGGCCGTGTGGCTGCACGAGTACCTGGCGGACATGCCGGGCAAGCAGGACGTGCTGCGCTACGTGCTGACCGCCAACGCCCCGGAGACCAAGGACAACAACTTTACCTGGAAGGACTTCCAGGACCGCAACAACAACGAGCTGGTGGCCGTGTACGGCAACTTCGTGAACCGCGCGCTGCAGCTCACCACGAAATACTGGGACGGCGTGGTGCCCGCCTGCGGCGAGCTGACCGAGGGCGACAGGCAGACGCTCGGCGAGTTCAAGGACGTGAAGCGCGACATGGAGCGACTGCTCGACACGTTCAAGTTCCGCGACGCGCAGAAGGAGGCGATGAACCTGGCGCGGATAGGCAACAAGTATATCGCGGACAACGAGCCGTGGAAGGTGTGGAAGACCGACCCGGAACGCGTGGAGACCGTGCTGAACATCTCGCTCCAGCTGGTGGCCAACCTCGCCATCGCGTTCGAGCCGTTCCTGCCCTTCAGCAGCGCCAGGCTGCTGCGGCTGCTCAACGCGGAGCACTTCGAGTGGGACCGGCTGGGCAGCACCGACCTGCTGGAGGCCGGCCACCGGCTGGCCAAGCCGGAACTGCTGTTCGACAAGATTGACGACAAGACCATACAGAAGCAGCTTGACAAGCTCGAAGCCACCAAGAAGGCCAACGAGGCGGCCGCACACAAGCCGGCGCCCGTGAAGGAGACGGTGGCGTTCGAGGACTTCGAGAAGCTCGACATCCGCGTGGGCCTGGTCAAGGACTGCCAGAAGGTGGAGAAGTCGAAGAAGCTGCTGCGCTTCACCGTGGACGACGGCTCGGGCGCCGACCGCACCATCCTCAGCGGCATAGCCGCCTTCTACGGCGACCCGGCGGCCCTGGTGGGCAGGCGCATCCTCTTTGTGGCCAACTTCAAGCCGCGCAAGATGATGGGCGCCGAGAGCCAGGGCATGATCCTGTCGGCCGTGGACAGCGACGGAAGCCTGAGCGTGGTGACCACGACAAAAGACGTCAAGCCGGGCAGCCAGGTGGGGTGACAGCACCGCGCCGCAGGGCAGACCGGCGACAAGCCAACCTGAACACCAACCAATATCCGAAAGAGAAATGCAGGCAATCATCCTGGCGGCCGGTATGGGCCGCCGACTGGGCGAGCTGACACGCGACAACACCAAGTGCATGGTGCCCGTCAACGGCGTGCGGCTGATAGACCGGCTGCTGGGACAGCTGGCCACCCTCGACCTCAGCCGCGTGATTATCGTCGTGGGCTACAAGGGCAAGGAGCTGCGCGAGCACATCGGGAAACGCTACGAAGGGCGGCTCAGAATCGAGTATGCCGAGAACCCCGTCTACGACAAGACAAACAACATCTACTCGCTGTCGCTGGTGAAACGGCAGATGACCGAGGACGACACACTGCTCATCGAGAGCGACCTCATCTTCAGCGACCGCCTGTTCCCGATGATTCTCGGCAACCCCTACCCCAACCTGGCGCTGGTGGCGAAGTATGAGACATGGATGGACGGCACCATGGTGCGCATGGACAGCGAGGGAAACATCGTGAACTTCGTGCCGAAAAAGGCGTTCAGCTACGCCGATGTCGACCAGTATTACAAGACGGTGAACATCTACAAGTTCTCGCGCGAGTTCTCCCAGCACAAGTACGTGCCCTTTCTCGACGCCTACTGCGCCGCACTGGGCAACAACGAATACTACGAGCAGGTGCTGAGGGTCATCACCCTGCTGGACAACGCCGAGCTGAAGGCGCTGCCCGTGGGTGACGAGAAGTGGTACGAGATTGACGACATCCAGGACCTTGACATCGCCGAGACCATCTTCGCCGAGGGCGACGAGATGCTCAGGCGGTTCAACTACCGCTACGGGGGGCACTGGCGCTTCCCGAAGATGCTGGACTACTGCTACCTGGTGAACCCCTACTTCCCCACGCAGCGGATGAAAGACGAGCTGCGGGCCAACTTTGACACGCTGCTGACAGAGTACCCCTCGGGGATGTATGTCAACGCGCTGCTGGCCGGGAAGTACTTCGGCATCCGCCAGGAATATGTGGCGGCGGGCAACGGCGCCGCCGAACTGATCAAGAGCATGATGGAGCTGACCGAGGGGCGCACAGGCGTGGTGTACCCCACATTCGAGGAGTACCCGCACCGGCTCAGCCCGGAACAGATTGTGGCCTACACGCCACAGCCCGGCACGCTGGCCTATACGGCCGACGACCTCATCGGCTTCTACGACAGGCACCCGGTGGACACGCTGCTGGTCATCAACCCCGACAACCCCTCGGGCAACTTCATCCCCATGGAGGGACTGCTGAAGCTGGCCGAGTGGAGCCACCGCAGGGGCGTGCGCCTCGTGGTTGACGAGTCGTTCGTTGACTTCAGCGACGGCTTCGAGCACAACAGCCTGCTGCACAACAGCCTGCTGGAACGCTACAAGGGGCTGGCCGTGGTGAAGAGCATCTCCAAGTCGTATGGCGTGCCCGGACTGCGGCTGGGCGTGCTGGCCTCGGCCGACACGGCGCTCATCAGCCACGTCAAGAAGGATGTGAGCATCTGGAACATCAACTCGTTCGCCGAGTTCTACATGCAGATATTCGGCAAGTACGAGAGCGACTACCGCCAGGCCTGCCACCGCTTCACCGCCGAGCGCGACCGCTTCGGGGCGCTGCTGCGCACCATCCCCTACCTGCGCGTGCTGCCCACGCAGGCCAACTTCTTCTGCTGCCAGGTGACCAGGGACTACACCTCGGGCGAACTGACCAGGCTGCTGCTGGAACGCTTTAACATCATGGCCAAGGACTGCGACACCAAGAGCGGCCTCAAGGGACAGAACTACATCCGCCTGTCGGTGCGCGGCGAGGAGGACAACGACCGGCTGATAGCGGCGCTCAGAGCACTGGACGAATGAAAAGCATCTGCATCTGCGGCGGCGGCAACCTCGGCCATGTGGTGGCCGGCTACCTGTCCGCCAGGCACAACATGGAGGTAAACCTGCTGACAGGGCACCCCGGGCGCTGGCAGCAGACCATCGAAGTGACCACGCCCGAGGGACGCACACTGGAGGGACGGCTGGCCCGCATCGCGCAGAAGGCCGCCGAGGTGGTGCCGCAATCCGACATGTGCCTGCTCTGCCTGCCCGGCTTCGCCATCGGACAGGCGCTGCGCGACATACGCCCCCACCTGGCGCCGGGGGTGCCCGTGGGCAGCATTGTCAGCAGCACAGGCTTCTTTTTCGAGGCCATGAAGGCGCTGGACAGCGCCACCCCGCTGTTCGGCTTCCAGCGCGTGCCGTTCATCGCACGCACGGAGTCCTACGGGTCCAGGGCGCACCTGCTGGGCTACAAGCCCTCGCTGAGCATGGCCACCGCCCACTGCAACGGCAGACAGTCGCAAGCGCTGGCCGGGGAAGTCAGCCGGATGTTCGACACTCCCGTACACCTTTTGGACAGCTACTACGAGGCCAGCCTCACCAACAGCAACCCCCTGCTGCACACCGCGCGGCTTTACAGCATGTGGTGGCGCTGGCAGCCGGGAACCGTCTATGCCGGGGTGCCACAGTTTTACAGCGACTGGACTGACGAGGCCTCGGCCCTGCTGGTGGCCATGGACAGCGAGTTCATGCAGCTGCTCGGGGCGCTGCACGTCACACCGGGTTCCGTTCCGACAGTGCTTGACTACTATGAAAGTACAGACGCGGCCTCGCTGACGCGCAAACTCCGCTCGATTGCCGCCTTCAAGGGCATCCTGTCGCCCATGAAAAAAGTCGGAGACGCATTTGTCCCCGACTTCAGCAGCCGTTATTTCACAGAGGATTTCCCCTACGGACTGGCCATCATCCACCGCCTGGCACACGCCCACGGCATAGACGCGCCGCACATTGACCGCGTCTATGGCTGGGGGACAAGGATGCTTGAAGAGGCCGGCCAGACCTACAGCCAGTAGGCCTCGAACTTGTGGGTGACACGCTCGCTCTCGGGCGGCAGTGTCATATAGTCGCCATAGGTGCGCTCCAGATAGTCGCGATAGCCCGACATGGTTTTGTAAGTACGGCCCTCAAAGGTGATGTCTGCCGTCTGCGCGATGTCTGCAGCGGGGAAGCATCCCTTCACCTTCGGTCCGGCCTCGGTCATGTTGCACACCGTCTGCGTGGGCCGCCTGCACACGACAAGGGCGCGGATGCAGCGGTTCACCATGCCAACGGTGAGCGGCAGGTGGCGGTAGCACCAGTAGGCGAGCTGCGAGCCCAGGGGGTTGTCGCAGGAAATCTTGCAGCGGCGAATCTTGTAGAGCAGCTTCTTCAGGCGGAACACCCGCCGCCGCCACCGCAGGCTGTCGGTAACATAGTCTACCGGGAACACGTCAATGTAGACGCCTATGACATAGCCCCGGGTCTCTTTCTCGACCATTCGCGTTCGCCTGTCAACCACCTTGGCAAAGGTGTAATAATAATGCGGCTCGCGCCCGGGGTCGATAACCCGGTAGCGCCCGCTGCCATCGGTGTAGCTGCCGAGGAACCGCTCGTAGTCGGCACGTGGCATATAGATGTCGATGTCGTCGTCCCAGGGGATATAGCCCCCGTGGCGCACGGCTCCGATAAGCGTCCCGCTGGAGAGAAAATAGCGCAGCCCGTGCGCCATGCAGAAGCGGTGTACATCGTCAAGGATGCCCATCTGCAGGCTGCGCAGCTCGGTGATGTCGGTAATCTGTCGCATTGCTGTGTCCCGGTATGAATGATGAAATGTCGCTGGCTGAGGGGCAAAGAGCCCTTGTCCGAATGACAAAAGTACAACAATTATTTTGAACTGTACGCGATAATACGTATTTTTGCAGTACAAAAGGGACATTCATGGCAGAGACACTCAAGGAGAAGACGGCGAGGGGACTGATGTGGGGGGGGCTGAACAGCGGGACCACCCAACTGTTCAACCTCGTCTTCGGCATCTGCCTTGGACGGCTGCTGTCACCGGCCGACTACGGACTGGTGGGCGTGCTGAGCATCTTCTCGCTGATAGCGGGCAACCTGCAGTCGAGCGGGTTCTCCACCGCGGTGGTCAACATGAAGCGCCCGCAGCACCGCGACTACAATGCAGTGTTCTGGTTCAATGTGCTCACCAGCGCCGCACTCTACATCCTGCTGTTCCTCTCGGCACCGCTCATTGCCGACTTCTTCCACCGGGAAGAGCTGACCAGCCTGTCGCGGGTGGTCTTCCTCTCCTTCTTCATCTCCTCCTTCGGCATTTCAGCGAATGCCTACATGACCAAGAACATGATGCAGCGCGAGATGGCCATCGTCTCGGCGGCCGCGCTCACGGTGTCGGGCGTCACATCGGTAGCCATGGCCCTGGCCGGCATGACCTACTGGAGCATTGCCGCCCAGCAGGTGGTGAACAGCGCCATGCTGGTGGCCGGCCGGTTTTGCTTCGTCAGGTGGCGGCCCACGCTCAGCTTCGACTTCACGCCCATACGCCAGACCTTCGGGTTCAGCATGAAGATTCTGGTGACAATGGTCGTCACCTCGGTGAGCAACAACATCCTGACCGTCATCTTCGGCAACCTGCTGGGCATGCGCACAACGGGCAACTTCTTCCAGGCGAACAAGTGGAACACGCTGGCCCACGCGCTCATCAGCACCACCGTGATGCAGGTGGCGCAGCCCGTGCTGGTGGAGATACGCAGCGACAGGGCGCGCGAGCGGCGCGTCTTCCGCAAGATGATGCGCTTCACAGCCTTCCTCTCCTTTCCCGCCCTGCTGGGACTGTCGCTGGTGAGCCGCGAGTTCCTGCTCACCACCATAGGCAGCAAATGGCTTGACGCCGCCCCGATGCTGCAGATACTGTGCATCGGCGGGGCCTTCATGCCTTTCTACACCCTCTACCAGAACCTGGTGATCAGCCACGGACGGTCGGACATCAACATGTGGCTCAACATCGCACAGATAGTGCTCCAGATTGGTGTCATCGTGATTATCAGCCACATGGGGGTCACCCTGATGGTGGCAGCCTACACGGCGCTCAACATCGCATGGCTCGCGACATGGCAAGCGGCGGCACACAGGCTCACCGGACTGCGCCTGGCCGACGTGGCGCGCGACCTGCTGCCGTTCCTGCTGGCTGCCGCGGGCGTGATGGCGGTCTGCCACTTTGCCACGCTCTGGATTGAAACCGCGCCGCTGCTGCTGCTGGCCCGCATCGCACTGGCCGCAACACTCTACACCGCCACCCTGCGGATGGCCCACGCACAGATACTCGACGAGTGCCTGCGGTTTGTAAGGGACAAGAGGCGCAGACGGGCGTGAGGCGGCACCGGAAAAGCCCGGAAATGCAAACAGGCGCTCAAAATTATTTGATATAAAAAGCATGAACACGGCCCAGACAAGCATGAAACTATCGGTCATCATCCCCGTTTACAACAAGGCAGACTACATCGAGGACTGCCTGGACAGTCTGCTCTCACAGGACTGCGACAGCTTTGAGGTGGTGGCTGTCGACGACGGCAGCACGGACAGCTCGGGCGCCATCTGCGACGAGAGGGCGGCGGCGGAAAGCCGGCTCCGAGTGGTTCACACGGCCAACGGCGGCGTGACAGCGGCCCGGCGCACGGGGGTGGAACAGGCAAGGGGCGAATATATCGTGTTTGTGGACGCCGACGACCGCATGGCCCCCCGGGGCCTCAGCACGCTGCTCGGCGCCATTGAGCGTACAGGGGCCGACGAGGTGGTGGCCACCTACGACAACCAGCGCGGACAGCACATCGCCACAGGCATCACCGGCTGGGCCGACACGGAGTGGATGATTGGACAGCTGCTGGGATGCTGCCACCGGTTCTGCATCCTGTGGGGGGTCATCTTCCGCCGGCAGCTGCTGGAGAACTGTCTCACCGCGCCGCGCGTCATCCGGGCGGGCGAGGACAGCCTGATGCAGCTGCTCTGCCTGCTGAAGCAACCCAGGGTGTACTTCATCCCCGACAGCGTGTACATTTACACGGACGGGCTTCCCAACAGCCGGCGGCTGAACATTGAGGAGCAGAAAGCCTACGACAGTGCGCTCACCGCGGCCCTGGCCCCCGAATGGGACCGCTACGGCGACCTGTTCACGCTGCGGCAGATAAAGATGTACGAGGAATTTGTGTGCGAAGGGCAATTTGGCGTGCTGGGCGCCTATTACAGGAAGGTGCGCAAGCGGCTGTCGCCAAGGATTCCCCTGGCCGACAGGATAGCCGTCATGCTGCCGCCATGGCTGGCATGGGGGGCGGTCAGGCTGCGCAAATGGATGGTGAGAAAAAGGCTGGGCATCACCGCCTCGCCAGCCCGCGGAAGGTAGGTCCGGACGTGCCCGCCGGTCAAGCCGCAAGGTAGCCGGCCAGCAGCAGCCAGTTCCAGGCGTAGAGCCAGGCTGTGAGCAGCAGGACAAGGGCGCGCAGCAGCGGTCTGAAGCGACCGCCCTGCCTGAGCAGGTAGGCCAGGGCTATGGGAATGACAAAGGCCCAGTGGGCGGACATGATATAGGCTTCGTTCAGCCCGAAGCCCAGAACCACGTGGATAAAGGCGTCGAAGAGCACGCCCGAAAGGCACATCCAGAAGAAGCGCGAGCGCCGGCCGCTCCACACACCTGCCACAAAGAGGGCCACCAGCAGTCCCTCGGCCACATAGGGCGGCCAGGAACGGTAACGCACAATGACCGGGCGGCCGCGCAGCGTGTCCCCCAGCAGCCAGTCCTCGTGCAGCTGCACAGACTCGCCGAAGATGTTTTCGACCGCCGACGGCCACCTGGACGTGCTGATGTCTGTCCACTGCTCAAACTCCCCCTTGCCCATGGGCTTGCCCTTGTGCTGCATCCACGGCTGCCTCTGGTTGTCCAGCCAGCGCCGGTGCTTGAGCCGCTGCATCTGCCTGTTAAACACCTTCATCACCGCCGCGCTGTCCTTGATATGCGTGGTGTCCCTGAACAGGGCCAGCAGCTTCTGCCGTTCCTCCTCGCCCTTGCGCACCAGCTCCTGCTTCTTGGCATACTCATTGGGCTCCACATACGTGGCATACTCCCACCTGGCGAACATCCAGACAAGGAGAGCGGGCAGGATGACGGCGGCCAGCAGATACCTTACGCGGAAGAAAGCGCGCCCGTTGACAAACAGCGCGTCAATGAAAATCTTGACTCCGTTGCTCAGTGTGGTGCCGGCGGTGAAGACAAAGAGCGCCCAGGTCTGCCACACCTTCAGCCGGCAACCGCGCCGCATGCACTTTCCGCTGATGTAAAGGGCCATGAGCAACAGCATCATGGAGAGGCCGAAATGGTCGGGAACGCCGAAGGAGATGAGCACATAGGCCATCGAGAACGTGGTGAACGCAAGCAGCGTGGCGTCAAGGCGGCCCAGTCCGACGAGCTCTCTCACGATGCGGTAGACAAAGATAAAGCTGTAAAAGGCCGCCGCCACCAGCACAAGGGCCACCACAACCTGGACAAGGTTCATGCCGGTGAGCGCGGCGAGCCACTGGTTGAGCCAATAGAAAGGGTATTCGAAAAAGGGAAGCAGCGGGTGCCTGAACACGTTGTAAGTGGTCCACCAGTTGGTGAGCACGCTGTATGTGATGGGGTCGAAGCCCGACACTTCGAACAGGCTGTAAAAGTATTTGGTCTCCTTGGGGCCTATCTGGCTGAACTGTCTGAAATATTTGGAGACCACGAGCGCATTGAGGGTGACAAACATCACCAGCGCAACGAGTGACGGGGCCACCTCCTCGCGCCTCACCTTGAATGTCTTGAAGAATTGCTTGATTACCTTTTTCATCTTTCTTAGGGGGTTGACAGAGCCACCGGCTCACCATTGCCATCCGTGCATGGCGCCACCTTAGCGGGCTGGCGCGGATGGTCGCACACCGCCCGCCACCGTCTCATAGCGCCGCTCGTAGTGGAGCTGCATCGCTCTCATGGAGAAACGCGCCAGGGCAAACCGGCGGGCACGGGCTCCGAGACGGTCACGGTCTGCCGATGGAATCACTGTTTTAAAGAGCCTCAGATAGGCGTCGACATCATTGTTCCCGACCTTCAAGGGCCAGTCTTCGGGCAGCGTGTCCCGCAGCCCGGGACAGTTGTTGATGATCATTGGGGCACCAGCCATGGACGCCTCGACAGACAGGATGCTCAGCCCCTCAAACTCCGAGGGCATCAGCACATAGTCGAACGAGGCGAGAAAGGAGGACAAGCCAAACACAGGGGGGCCGACACTGACATTCGGCAGCGGAGAGAGGCGCTGCTCAACCAGGGGTTTCAGGCTCCCGTCACCTATGACATGGAAATGATAGCGGCCGTCACCGGCCAGCCGGCTGACAATCTCGGCCAAGGTGGAGACGCCTTTCTGCACCTCAAAGCGTCCGGCAAAAAGCACATTGACCTTCCCCACGGCCAGATGGGGATAGCGCACCTGGCTCACCTCCTGCACACCATTGTATATGACAGGCGGCCGCTCGCCATACTCATCGGCATAGCATTGCTGTGTTGAACCGGAGATGGCCACGTTGGCTCCCTGGCGGATAAAGAACCGCTCGGCCACGCGGCCAAAGCCCTTCATGCCTGTCCACAGCCGGGTGTTATGGATGGTGCGCACCACGCCCACACGCCTCGTTAGCCAAGGGAAGACTTTGGCGGCAGCGACAAGGGCCATGTCGGGCAACTCCGTGTGACAGTGGACCACATCGGGGTGCCAGCGGAGACAGATGTAGAGGAAGCGCAGGGGAAAGAGCAGGGCGGCCAGCCGCTCCACCAAGAAGTGGAAGCGGATGTCGGGAATCAGCGACCGGTGACACACAACGCCATTTTCCCGCATTTCACCGAGAAACGTCCGGGTAAAGGGCGAGCCGCCTCTCACCACCTCGACCACATGATATTCAAAGCCCGGGGTGGCAGACAGGGCAATGTTGGCAGCCACCCGCTCGGCGCCGCCCATGTCAAAATGGGAGATGAGATGAAACACACGTACCATAAACATGAAGAAGAATTATGCAGACGGGCACAACATGGGGCTGCCCATTCATTGGCGAGTGCAACTTATTTCTTGCAAAGATAGCGAATCGGCAGCAATCCTCCAAACGGCCAAACTGATAATTGGCGAAAAGGCTTGTAATGGGCTTCGGCAGCTATCTGAAGCAGTTCGCGGTCGCCACGGCTGTCACCGAAAGCCACGAGGCGGCGGGAGGGCAAGTCGGGGAAAGCCGCTCGCAGCCGCCGCACCTTCTCCGGGCCATAGCAGTTTGGGGTGAGAAAACGCCCGGTTAGCCGCCCGCCGGCCACCTCGACCTGCGTTCCTATCACCACAAGGGGGGCCTCTGCCTCAGCAGCGCGCTCCGCCGCGCCTTCCGGACCGGCCGGCAAGCCGAAAAAGGGGCGCACCCAGCGGTCGACACTGGCAGAGACAACAGCCACACGAGCGCCCTGTCCGAGTGCGCGCTGCAAGGTGTCCACGCCCCCGGGCCGCAGCAGGTGGCGGTGCGCGCGGGCAAAGTCGGCACAATGGCCGTCGAACTCCCGTTCGGCCATTCCACCGAAGAAATGGGCGAAAATGCGCTGCTTGGCCTTCCAGTTAGGGTAAAGGCGCAGCTTCATCAGCACCAGCACAGGACTGTAAAGGGCAATGCCGCACAGCAGGCGGCGCGTTCCGCAGACATGGCGGATAAAGGCCGGCAGGGTGTCGCAGGTGGTCAGCGTGCCGTCGAAGTCAAAGGCAAAGATGGCGGAGGAGTTGTTCATATCAGTAAGGTTGGCAGCGGGGGATACAGAAAAGACACGAAGGGGCGCGCGCCCTCACAAGTTCAGCACGGCGCGTCGGCCCGGTAGATGAGCAAAAGGAAAGTGAGGCCCCATCCCAGCACGACCAGCTGGGTGAAGCGGTCGGTCCAGATTACCTTGGTGGGGTCGCCGCTCCGCTCGTCGACCACGGCGATCTGGATGTAGCGCAGCAGCCCGGTCACCACGAAGATGGTGGTGAGGTAGAGGTAGTCGGTGCCAAAGGCGGCCACCACCTCGGGGCTGATGGTGTACATGATATAGCAGACCAGCGTGACGGAGGCGGTGATGGTGATGGCCTGGTTGATGAACACCAGGTTGTAGCGGCCGGTGTTGCGGCGCGGAGCCTCGCCGGTGGCGTTCATGCGAACCACGTCGTCGCGGCGCTTGGCCAGCGAGAGGAACAGGGTGAGCAGAAACGTCATGAGCACCAGCCACCGGCTCACCTCGACGCCGGCGGCCAGCCCTCCGGCAAGGATGCGCAGCACAAAGCCGAAGGCAATGACGCAAACGTCAATGATGGCATAGTTCTTCAGCTTGGCGCAATAGGCCAGGTTCAGCACATAATAGGCCCCGATGGCCAGGGCTGCCGGGCCGGTGCCGTCGAGCAGGGCGAGCGCCAGCGCCGCCAGGACAGCCAGCGCCACCATGAGCAGCCGCGCCTGGACCACGGTGACTGCGCCCGAGGCCACCGGTCTGTGGCACTTCACGGGGTGGCGGCGGTCGGCCTCGACGTCTACCGTGTCGTTGAAGCAGTAGATTGACGAGGCCGCAAGGCAGAAGGCGACAAAGGCTACCAATGACGCGCACACGCTGTGGCTGTCGGTGAGACGGCCCGAGAAAAAGACGGGCAGCAGTACGAACGTGTTCTTGACCCACTGCTTGGGGCGGGTCAGCTTGATGATGTTGTGCATGATGAGGGGATGAGATAACGGACAATGACAGCCACCAGCCTGTGAAGCAGCCATGCCGCCGGCACGGAGACAGCCATCATCAGCAGGGCTGTCGGCAAGAAGCCAAGTTGCCAGGGGCGCAGCAAGGGCAGCACGAAGTTGGCGTGAATCAGGTATATTTCAAGGCTTACACTTCCCACAAAGGCCAAAAAAGCCAGAATCCATCGGGGCATGTGGCTGCACACCTTGCAGGCCAGCAGCATCAGAGACACCGACAGCGGGATGTAGACCATGCGCTCGAGAAACAGGGGGAAGCGGCCTCTCAGACCGTTCTCAAAGTTCATGCACACGGCCAGGGAGCACACAAAGAGCAGCAGGACGAGCCACACGGCAGAGGGGCCTGTCTGGCGGCGCTCCATGACAAGCCGCCCGGCATTGATACCCAGCAGGAAGATGGGGATGCGGCTCCAGAAGATTTCAATGTGTGACACATACTGGTGAATGGGCGCGACATAGCGCACCATCACACAGAAGACCATGGCCACCAGGGGGAGCCAGCGCCAGTCGGGACACCTGCGGACAAGCCGCATATAGAAAGGGGCGAAGGTGTACATCATCATGATGGCCGGAATGAACCAGAACTCCCAGGCGTCCCGCTGCCAGAAGCACCAGTTCACCGCCACGTTGGCCACCAGCCGGACCACGCTGCCGCTCTGTCCGCCGCCGTTGCACACATAGTCGGACACGTAAAACCAGCCGGCCACCAGCAGCCACACGGGGTAGATGCGCAGGTAGCGGCGCACGTAATAGTGGCGCAGGCTGTCGTTGTGACAGAACGAGAACCACAGTCCCACGCCGCTGAGAAACAGAAACATGTCAACGCCCACATTGCCACAGCGGTTCAGGGCATACAGCCAGCTGCCCCGGGGCAGCCCGCCGGTATGGAAAAACATGATGAAAATCATAGCCAGTCCCATCAGGGCGCCGCGGTAGCGGCTTAAAAGTGCCCATTCCACCGGCGATGGCCGCCAGCCTCTTCTCTGTCTCCCCCCACTCATAGCTTTGGCTTTTGCACGTTGTCGAGAACCATTTTCAGCACCCACGACAGACAGAGGGTGCCCACAATGTAGAGCACGAGGCCATCGTAGACATCGCCTCGGCGCGACAGGGGGATGAACACCTTGCGCAGCGCCGGGTGCAGCACGAACATGGCCGCTGACACGCGTCCCACCCACACCAGCCATCCGGCGCGCCCGCCAGGCAGTGCCTTCACCGTGGCTACGCTCGCCACGATGACCGCCAGGGGCGTCCAGAGCCACAGCTGGTAACGCATGCTCATCAGGAGGGCCAGCGCCGAGAAGGCCGCAGCCGTGGCCAGCCACGCCCACCGGCCCATTCCGGCCAGAGTGCCAAGGCGGCCGCTGCGGGTCATGCGGCCGAGGAGCACCCCTGCGCCAAAAGGCAGCATCCCGCCCACACAGTTATAGCGCAGGCTGTTCAGCGCCTCGCCGGCGGGTTCCTGGACAGCCTGCACAATCCAGCACAGAGCCACCGCCCCGGCGACAAAGCCCCAGTGGCGACGGAAGAACAGCAGCCGGTAAACGATGTAAAGCTGCATCATCAGGCCAAAGAACCAGTAGGGGCCGGGCCAGATGATGCGGTCTGGGTGGGGCAGCAGGTTGATGCACATGGCCAGCTGCGCCAGCACGTTGGCGGCATGATAGTGGAACGAGCCGGGTGTGATGAGGTCGACAGCGGTGAAGACAGCGAAGCCCACCACCATCATCCCGAACAGCTTGAGATAGTGGTAGCGGATGAAGCGCCACACGGGCAGCCTGTCCATCCTCTCGTATTTCATCACCAGTCCGAAACCGCTGAGAAACAGGAATACAGGCACCCCGTAGTGGCCGAAGAACGACACCAGGTTTACGGGCAGCCACGTGTCGGGACAGGCCAGCGCGTGCCACATTGCCTGCGCCTTGGCAGCCGTGAAGGTGTATTCGTTCTCCTTGACAGCCGGTCCCAGCCAGTGGCAGTAGTTGTGCAGCACGATGGCCAGGATGGCCAGTCCGCGCAGGGCTGTGCAGTTGTCCTTAGTGAGCCACGCGGTCTGCCGGGCCGTCTCCGGCACTGCCGGCTTCGTAGTTGCGTCTGAGTTCGTCATAGTCAACCTTGTTTTTTAGCATTCTTCGCCGCCCCACGTCATAATGGGGCGACAGCACGTTGTAGCGTTCCCGGTACTGTGGCGTGGCTATTCCGCCCAGATAGAGCAGCAGGTGCGGCAGGCAGTCGGTCATGTACGGCCGGTCGCGCGCGGCCATCAGCTGTTCCACCAGCTCGGGATGACGCTTCGCGAAAGTGCGCGAGCACCACACCCAGAAGGGGATTTCAAACTCCTCGTGGGCCACCCTGTAGCCGAAGTTGTCGCTGTGTGTGCGCCCGAACTTGTGGCATCCCATGCCATAGCACTCGTCCCCGTGGTCTGAGAGGTAGATCACAAGGGCTTCCTTGTCCTCGAAGCGCCTCACGAGCTGGTCAACCACAGAGTCGTTGTAGAGTGTCGCGTTGTCATAGTCGGCCACCACGGCCCTCTCCTTCTGGCTGTACCCCTCCATGCGGTAGTCGCCGGCGGTGAACTTCTTGCGGTCGCGCGGCGAGCGGTCGCGGTAGTTCACGTGCTGCCCCATGAGGTGCAGGATCACCAGGTTGTGGTCGCCCTTGCCGTCAAACGACAGCCGCCCGTCGGCCAGCAGCCTGTCATAGTCGTCAATCACGCCGCGGTCAAAGCGGTGGGTACGCTCGTTGCGCACGTCGAACATGGCGCGGCTCAGTTCGGGGTGGTTCAGGAAGAAGCCTCCGCTGAAGTCGTAGACCGCCTCGGTGGTGCGCGTCCTAAACTGGTTTGTCACAAAGGTCACGCGGTAGCCGGCCGCGCGGAACAGCTCCGGGAAGAGCGGGTAGTCGCACCAGTCGCCCTTTTCGCCCAGCACATTCAGGGAGAAGATGTTCTTGAACACAAAGCTCGTGAGGTTGAACGGTGCCACCACATCGGTGAACACCGCCATCGTCTCGCGCCTCGAGCGGCGCACCTGCCTTGGCGTTGTCGGCTTGTCGTACCCGTAGAGCTGTGAGTGGTGGCGGTTGTAACTCTCGCCGATGATGAGCACGATGTTCGGTGTCGTGAACGCGCAGCTGTCCACCCTGGCCGTCCTGGCGCTCCGTATGAGCTGGTCGACCTGCCTGGCGGCCAGCTCGTTGGCCAGGAAACTGTAGGCAAAGCGGTAGATGGGCAGGTAGAGCTTCACGCCGTCCTTGCGGTTGAACTCGCGCTCCACGTCGCCCACGTTCGTGTAGGACATCATGCGCACCAGCGCCACCTTGTTCTGCAGGGGCTCGCCCGCGCCGCGCTCGATCAGCACGAGCACGGCGGCTCCCAGCAGCGGCAGGGCCACCAGCCGCAGCCGCAGCAGCGCGCGGCGGGGGATGCGCGGGGTGTAATGGCGGCCGCGCACAACCACCATGGCCACACTGTATATAATATGTATAAGGAGGATGAGCAGCAGCCACACCAGGTTGCTCCCCAGCAGGTCCCACCCCACGTACGACCCCAGGAACTCAGCGGCCTCGCGCCCCGTTGTCTCGCCCACCAGCAGCAGCATGGTTGGCGAGAACGTGGCGTTGAACTTCACGATGCAATACATGTCGACTATCGAGGTGGTGTAGAGCAGCACATAGAGCAAGGCCCTCACCCACCGCCTCACGCGCCAGGGGATGAGTGCCAGCACCACGCAGAGCATGTAGAGGTCTATGAACAGCTCGACAAAGCCGAACTGCGCGTAGTAGGGCGTGCCCACCTTGATGCAGGTGTAGCCCAGCAGGTACATGAAAACGAAAAAGGCCGCATTCTTTCCGATAGGCTTGAGCACGCAGCCCATCAACTTCATGAGGAAGTCAAGGTGTTTCATCCGCTTTACAATTTGGCGACAAATATACTGCTTTTTCTCCGATTGTCAAGTCGCCTTGGGGGAAAAAGCGTAAAGATTGCGCTCGCGTACAATCCTTTCCACCCCGGGGTCCAGCCATCCGCTGACAGGCAGTCCGGCTGCGATGCGCCGCCTTATCTCTGTGCTGGAGATGTCCATCAGGCGGGCCTTCACCAGCATGACGCTTGCCGGCAGCGCGGCCTCGCCGATGACGCTGCCAGGCCGCGGATAGACCGCCACGCGGTAATGGTCAAGGATGTCGCGGTAACGGTACCAGCGGCTGAAGGCGGCCCAGTTGTCGCCGCCAACGAGCAGCGTGAAACGGCACAGGGGGTAACGCTGGCCGAGCGCTTGCAGGGTGTTCCATGTGTACGACGGCCGCGGCAGCGCGAACTCGTCGTCGCAGGCCTTCATCCGGGGCTCCTCCCTGAGCGCCTCCCGCACCATTTCCAGCCGCAGGCTGTCGTCTAGCAGGTCGGCCTGCCGCTTCAGGGGGTTCTGCGGCGACACCATGAACCACACCTCGTCCAGCCCGGCCGCCTCCAGCAGCTGCCTGGCCAGGGCCACGTGGCCGGTGTGGACGGGGTTGAACGAGCCGCCGAAGAGGCCGACCTCCCTATGCTCTCCGCGCTCCATCGACAAAGGCCTTGACAATGCGCAGCGCCTCCTCCTCGGCCTGTTCCAGCCGGTCGTTCACCACCACGCAGTCAAACTTCGGGGCGAACGTCATTTCGAACTCCGCCCGGGCTATGCGCTGGTCAATCACCTCTGGGGTGTCGGTGGCCCGGGCCTCGAGCCGCCGGCGCAGGGTCTCGATGGAGGGCGGCAGGATAAAGAGCGTGAGCGCGCGGTCGCCATAGGCCCGCTTCACGTTTCCGGCCCCTTTCACGTCAATGTCGAGCACCACGTTCTGCCCGGCGGCCAGCATCGTGTCCACCTGGCTTTTCAGCGTGCCATAGAAGCGGTCGCGGTACACCTCCTCGTACTCGATAAACTCACCTGCCTCGGCGCGCCGGCGGAACTCCTCGGGAGACACGAAGAAGTACTCCACCCCGTCGCGCTCCGTACCGCGCGGCTTCCGGCTGGTACACGAGATGGAAAAGGCCAGGTTCAGCTCCCCGTGGCCCATCAGCCAGTTGATAATCGTGCTCTTCCCTGTGCCCGACGGGGCCGAGACGACAATGATAACACCTTGTCTTGCCATGCCAGCCGCCTTTGTCAGAGTGCGTTGAGCACCTGCTCCTTGATTTGTTCCAGCTCGTCCTTCATCTTCACCACGATGTTCTGCATCTCGGCCTGGTTGCTCTTCGACCCCGTGGTGTTAATCTCGCGCCCCATCTCCTGGGCGATGAAACCGAGTTTCTTGCCCTGTCCGTGACCTTCGTCCATGGTCTCGCGGAAATAGCGGAGGTGGTTGGCGAGCCGCTGCTTCTCCTCGCTGATGTCCAGCTTCTCGATATAGTAAATCAGTTCCTGCTCGAGCCTGTTCTTGTCATAGTCCACGCCGGGGATGCAGTTCAGCCCTTCCACGATGCGTGCGCGTATTTTCTCGACGCGCTGCTTTTCGAAAGGCTCTATCTGGGCGAGCAGCTGCTCGATGTTGTCAATCTTCTCCTCGAACTTCCTTTGCAGGGCCGCACCCTCCTGGTTGCGGAAGTCCACCAGCTTGCCGAGGGCCTCGCCGATGGCGTTCTGCGCGCATTTCCACTCTTCAGCGTCAAGCTCCTCGGCCTCGGTCCTGGCCGTCACGTCGGGCATGCGCACCAGTGTGGCGAGCCAGTCCTGCGGTTCGGCCACGCCGAGGTGGCGGGCCAGCGCCACAAGCTGCCGGTAGTAGTTCTCCACCAGCGCCGTGTTCAGAGGCACTGCATCGGCTCCGGCCTCTTTCTCCACCCAGAGCGAGAAGTCCACCTTGCCACGCTCCACGGTCCGGGCTATCAGCTGCCGGATTTCCATCTCCTTTTCCCTGTACATCGGGGCCACGCGTGTCGAGAGGTCAAGCGACTTGCTGTTGAGCGACTTCACCTCTACGTTGATTTTCTTACCCTTGTAGGTTGCGACAGCCTTGCCGTAACCCGTCATCGACTGAATCATAATAACGATGTGTTTTGACAGTTGTATTTTGTGTTTAGACAATTTGCATTCCGTTTGCAAAAGTACGCAAAAAAAATGAGAGTGTGCCCTTTTCGGCCTGCATTATTGGCCGTTACGCCATGCCCGCAGCGGTCAGCCGGGCGGCGCCGGCCACGACTGCATCCGATGGAATGGCGCATTTTTTGCGCGGAAAAGGGTGTCAAGCCCTTGCGCACATCGGCTGCATGCGCCCGTCCAACGCTGGTGGCGAACGGCTGCGCTGTCCGTTAATTTCTGCAAAAAGGGACGTTTCGGCAGGGCGGAACGGCCCTTTTTGCAGAAATTTGCTTACTTTTGCAAAATGATGTGCAGTGTGACAACAGGCACACTGCGCCATGCCCCGACAGACTATGTCATGCATTTTACATATAGAGACGAGCACCAGCGTGTGCTCGGTAGCCGTCAGCGACGGTGGCGTGTGCCTTTTTAACAGGGAGGACCACAGCGGCCCCAACCACGCCGAGCGCCTTGGCGCGTTCGTTGACGAGGCGATGGCCTACACCGGCAACCGCGACCTGCCGCTCGAGGCCGTGGCCGTCAGCAGCGGCCCCGGCTCCTACACGGGCCTCCGCATCGGCGTCTCCATGGCCAAAGGCATCTGCTACGGCTGCGGAGCCAGCCTCATCAGCGTGCCCACGGGCGAGCTGCTGTGCGTCCCCGTGCTGCTCGGGCACGACGAACTGGAGGACGACGCCCTGCTGTGCCCGATGATTGACGCGCGCCGCATGGAGGTCTACGCCACCGTGTACGACCGCGCCCTGCACACGGTGAGGCCCACCTCGGCCGACGTGCCCGGCGAAGGCACCTACCGCGACCTGCTTGACGCGCACCCCGTCTACTTCTTCGGCAACGGCGCGGCCAAGTGCATGGACGCCATCAACCACCCCAACGCCCGCCTCATCGAGGGTGTCGAGCCACTGGCCAGGTGGATGTTCCCGGTGGCCGACAGGCGGCTGCGCGACGGGCAGACGGAGGATGTGGCCTATTTCGTGCCCTACTATCTGAAAGACTTTGTGGCCAAGCCGCCCAAGAGACTGATACCCTGACGGGGGCCGCGCCCCCCGACAAACAAGCTATTCAGCATTATGAACATCAAAGGTTTAGACTATAACACCCAGCGCGAGCCACTGGTTTTGCCCGAGTATGGCCGCGAGATACAGAACATGGTGGACTTGGCCGTCACCCTGCCCACCAGGGAGGAGCGCCTTCAGTGCGCCCGCTTCATCGTGCGGATGATGGGCACCAAGGTGCCCATGACCACGGACAGCGCCAGTTTCAGGCAGACCCTCTGGGACCACCTCTTCCTGATGAGCCACAAGGCGCTCGACATTGACTGGCCGGCCGACGTGTCCACGGCGGAGCGCCTGCTCGAAAAGCCCGCGCCAATGCCCCTGCCCCAGGCCGGCGGGCGCATCCGCATGCGCCACTACGGCCGCCTCATCTGCAGTCTCGCCGACAGGCTGAAGACCATGCCCAAGGGGCCCGAGCGCGACGAGCTGGCCCGGCTGGTGGCCAACCAGATGAAGCGCGACCTGGCCGCATGGGGCCACGGAACGCCCGACAACGAGCGCGTGGCCGACGACCTGGCGCGGCTCACCGACGACGCCATCCAGCTCGACCTCAGCCGTTTCAAGTTCGAGCGGCTGCCCCAGCCCGGCGCACCCGAAACCACCAAGCGCAAGCGCAGACGATAACCACACATTATGGCTTCATTCATCATCGAAGGCGGTCACCCGCTCAGCGGAACCATCACCCCGCAAGGCGCCAAGAACGAGGCGCTCGAAGTGATATGCGCCACCCTGCTCACACCCGGGCGGGTTGTCATCGGGAACATTCCCGACATCCGCGACGTGAACAACCTCATGCAGCTGCTCAAGGACATCGGCGTGAGGGTGGAGCGGCTGGAGCGCGGCACTTACGCGTTTTGCGCCGGCGAGCTGAACCTTGACTACCTGGAGAGTGACGAGTTCGTCAGGAAATGCTCGTCGCTGCGCGGCTCGGTGCTCATGATCGGCCCGCTGCTGGCCCGCTACGGCAAGGCTGTCGTGGCCAAGCCCGGCGGCGACAAGATAGGGCGGCGGCGGCTGGACACCCACTTCCTCGGGTTCAAGCAGCTGGGAGCCAGCTTCAGCCACGCCGAGGAGCGCAACGTCTACGAGATCAGCGCGCCGCAGCTCACCGGCTGCTACATGCTGCTTGACGAGGCCTCGGTCACCGGCACGGCCAACATCATCATGGCCGCCGTGCTGGCCAAGGGGCGGACCACCATCTACAACGCGGCCTGCGAGCCTTACATCCAGCAGCTCTGCCGCCTGCTCAACGCCATGGGCGCGCGCATCGGCGGCATCGGCAGCAACCTGCTCACCATCGAGGGGGTGGACAGCCTGCACGGCGCCAGCCACACCATACTGCCCGACATGATCGAGGTGGGCTCGTTCATCGGCATGGCGGCCATGGTGGGCAACGGCATCCGCATCAAGGACGTGTCGGTGCACAACCTCGGCATCATCCCCGACTCGTTCCGCCGCCTGGGCGTTCACATCGACATCGAGGGCGACGACCTCGTCATTCCCCACCAGGACCACTATGTGGTCGACTCCTTTATCGACGGCACCATCATGACCCTGTCCGACGCGCCGTGGCCGGGCCTCACGCCCGACCTGCTGTCGGTGCTCATCGTGGTGGCCACCCAGGCCCGCGGCTCGGTGCTCTTCCACCAGAAGATGTTCGAGAGCCGCCTGTTCTTCGTGGACAAGCTGATTGACATGGGCGCGCAGATTATCCTGTGCGACCCCCACCGCGCCGTGGTGGTGGGGCACGACCACCGGCGCCGCCTTCGCGGCGGGCGCATGGCCAGCCCCGACATCCGCGCCGGCATCGCCCTGCTGATAGCGGCCATGAGCGCCAGCGGCAACAGCCGCATTGACAACATCGAGCAGATAGACCGGGGCTACGAGGACATCGAGAAGCGGCTCGCGCCGCTGGGAGCGCACATCAAACGCGTGGACTGGCCATGATTCTTCCGCAAGACGTTTACTGCATCGGGCGGCTGGGCAAGCCCCACGGCGTGAAAGGCGAGGTGTCGTTCCTGTTTACCGACGACGTGTTCGACCGCACGGACTGCGACTGCCTCATCCTCTCGGTCGACCACATCCTTGTGCCGTTCTTCATCGAGGAATACCGCTTCAAGGGCGAGCAGACGGCGCTCGTCAAGTTCTGCGACATTGACACCCAGCAACAGGCGGCCGGACTGACGGGCTGCGAGGTGTTCTTCCCCCGGCAGGAGGCCGGGGGCGAGGAGGGGCTGCCGTGGGCGCAGACGGTGGGGTTCGACCTTTACGACAACCGCACATGCAAGGTGGCGGGGCGCATTGCCGCCATCGACGACACCACGGAGAACGTGCTCTTCGAGCTGGCCGACGGCCAGCTCGTGCCGGCTGCGCCCGAGCTGGTCACCGGCATTGACACCCGCCAGCGGCGCGTCTGCATGGACATTCCCGACGGACTGCTCGGGTGAGCGGGGAAGAACGAAAACAGAAAGACAGAACATGGAAAGACGACAAATAGCCATACTCGGCTCCACCGGGTCTATCGGCACCCAGGCCCTGGAGGTCATCAGGGAGCACAGCGACCTGTACGAGGTCTACTGCCTGACGGCCAACAACCGCGTTGACCAGCTGGCCGAACAGGCGCGGCGGTTCAACCCGGCTGCCGTGGTCATCGCCAACGAGGCGCACTACGGACGGCTGTGCCGGCTGCTCGGCGACCGCCCGGACATCAAGGTGTACGCCGGGGCCAAGGCCCTTGACGAGATTGTGGAGGCCGGCCCCATCGACATGGTGCTCACGGCGATGGTGGGCTTCGCCGGGCTCTCGCCCACCATCCACGCCATCAAGGCGCGCAAGACCATCTGCCTGGCCAACAAGGAGACCCTCGTGGTGGCCGGCGAGCTGGTGCTCAACCTGGCCTCGCGCTACCATGTGCCCATCCTGCCGGTAGACAGCGAGCACTCGGCCATCTTCCAGAGCATCGTGGGCGAGGGCGACAACGCCATCGAGAAGATACTGCTCACTGCCAGCGGCGGCCCGTTCCGCAACCTGGACGCGGAGCAGCTGGCCGGGGTGACCAGGGCCGACGCCCTGAGGCACCCCACATGGAACATGGGGGCGAAGATCACCATTGACAGCGCCACGATGATGAACAAGGGCTTCGAGGTGATCGAGGCCAAGTGGCTCTTCGGCGTGGACGCCGACAAGATAGAGGTGCTGGTCCACCCGCAGAGCATCGTACACAGTGCGGTGCAGTTTGCCGACGGCGCGGTGAAGGCGCAGCTCGGCGTGCCCGACATGCGCCTGCCCATCCAGTACGCGCTCTCCTTCCCCTGCCGCCTCCACCTGTCCGGCGCACGGCTCGACCTCTTCGCCCAGCCGCTGGAGTTCTTCAGGCCCGACCTGGAGAAGTTCCGCTGCCTGGCCCTGGCCTTCGAGGCCATCGGCAAGGGAGGCAACATGCCCTGCATCGTCAACGCGGCCAACGAGGTTGTGAACCGCGCCTTCCTGGAAGACCGCTGCGGCTTCCAGCAGATGAGCGACATCATCGCACAGACCATGCAGGCCGTGCCCTTTGACAGCGCGCCCGACTACGGCACCTACGTGGCCACCGACAGGGAGGCGAGGCAGAAGGCGCGGGAGCTGCTGGGCAGATAAGGGCAGCGGGAAGCAACGCGCCGCGCTCCTTTCCGGCCCCGTCAGGCGGCCGACCGGAACGACCGGAAAACAGCCATCATGATTTAAAAACAAAAGTAAAGCATCAAGAAAAAGACATGGAAATATTCCTCATTCGTGCGCTGCAACTCATGCTCGCCATCTCTATCCTGGTTCTCCTGCATGAAGGCGGCCACTTCTTTTTTGCCAAACTGTTCGGCATCCGCGTGGAAAAGTTCTACCTGTTCTTCGACCCCTGGTTCCACCTGTTCGAGTTCAAGCCGAAGAAGAGCGACACCACATACGGCCTGGGGTGGCTCCCCCTGGGCGGCTACTGCAAGATTGCGGGCATGATTGACGAGTCGTTCGACACCGAGCAGATGAAGAAGCCGGCGCAGCCATGGGAGTTCCGCACCAAGCCGGCCTGGCAGCGGCTGCTGGTGATGATTGGCGGCGTGCTGGTCAACTTCCTGCTCGCGCTCTTCATCTACGCCATGATACTCTACCACTGGGGCGACAGCTACATCCCGGTGAAGGACATGACCCTTGGCATGAAGTTCAACACCGAGGCCAAGGCGCTGGGCTTCCGCGACGGCGACATCCTCGTGGGCACCGACAAGCGGCCGTTCAAGGACTTCGGCGCCGACCTCTACCGCGACCTGAGCGAGGCGCGCCGCGCCGACATCATCCGCAACGGCAAGGCCATGAGCCTGCCCATGCCCGGCGACCTCAACCTGCTGGACATGCTCAAGGCCGACCCCTCGTTCGTCCGCCCGCTGCTGCCGGCCGTCGTCGACACGGTGATGCCGGGCACGCCGGCAGCGCGCATAGGACTGGCCAAGGGCGCCACTATCGTGGCGCTCAACGGCAAGCCCGTCGACTCGTACAACGCGTTCACCGACGAGGTGGCGCGGCTGGGCGACCAGCTGGCGGTGGCCAAGACGCCGGCCGACAGCATGAGGGTGCGCACGGTGCGGCTCGTGGTGCAGCGCGGCACGGCAAGGGACACGCTGGCCACGGCCCTCACGTCCGACCTGAAGCTGGGCTTCGCCGCCCGGTCGCTGGCCTCGCTCTACAAGCCGGTGACCGTCAAGTACGGCTTCCTGGAGAGCTTCCCCGCCGGCGCAAGCTACGGCGTGGGCGTGCTCAAGGGCTATGTCGAAGACCTGAAGTACCTCTTCAGCGCCGACGGGGCCAAGTCGCTGGGGGGCTTCGGCGCCATCGGCAGCCTGTTCCCGGCCACCTGGGACTGGTATATGTTCTGGAAGATGACGGCCTTCCTGAGCATCATCCTGGCCTTCATGAACATCCTGCCCATCCCCGTGCTCGACGGCGGCCACGTGCTGTTCCTGCTCTACGAGATAATCACGCGCCGCAAGCCCTCGGAAACCTTCATGATACGCGCCGAGTATGCTGGCTTCGCCATCCTCATCCTGCTGATGGTGGTGGCCAACCTCAACGACATCCTGAGGTGGCTGGGCTACCTGTAAGCGGGCGGCACGCCGCCACCAGCCCAAGCGAGAGGCACACGGCAGCACAGCTGACAATTTAGAACATCGCCGTTTATTTAGAATATGGACAATTCACACAAGATTAACAAGGTAGGGCTGCGCAACCTGCGCATGGAGGACTACGACCAGCTGGCCGGCTCCTTCAAGCGCATCTACGCAGACCACGACGTGTTCTGGACACGCGACCAGATCAAGAAGCTCATCACCATCTTCCCCGAGGGGCAGGTGGTCATCATCGTTGACGACAAGATTGTGGGCTGCGCCCTCTCCATCATCGTCGACTACAACAAGGTGAAAGGCGACCACACCTACGCACAGGTGACAGGCAACGAGACCTTCAACACCCACAACCCCCACGGCAACATCCTCTACGGCATCGAGGTGTTCATCCACCCCGACTACCGCGGCCTGAGGCTGGCCCGCCGCATGTACGAGTACCGCAAGGAGCTGTGCGAGAAGCTCAACCTCAAGGCCATCATGTTCGGCGGCCGCATACCCAACTACTACAAGTACGCCGACACCATGCGGCCCAAGGAATACATCGAGAAGGTGCGCTCGCGCGAAATCTACGACCCCGTGCTCACGTTCCAGCTGTCGAACGACTTCCACGTGCGGCGCGTCATCCGCAACTACCTCCCCAACGACGAGGAGTCGAAACACTGCGCCACACTGCTCCAGTGGGACAACATCTACTACCAGCCGCCCACAGACTCGTTCGTGGAACGGCGGCCCACCGTGCGCATCGGACTGGTGCAGTGGCAGATGCGCCCCTACAAGGACATTGACGACCTGATAGAGCAGGTGGAGTTCTTTGTCGACTCCGTGTCCGACTACAAGAGCGATTTCATCCTGTTCCCCGAATACTTCAACGCGCCGCTGATGGCCCGCTTCAACGACATGGGCGAGGCGCAGTCCATCCGCGCGCTGGCACAGTACACGGAGAAAATACGCGACCGCTTCACCGAACTGGCCATCAGCTACAACATCAACATCATCACGGGCAGCATGCCGTATGTCAAGGACGACGGCGGGCTCTACAACGTGGGCTTCCTCTGCCGCCGCGACGGGTCGGTCGACATGTACGAGAAGATCCACGTCACGCCCGACGAGCAGAAGTGCTGGGGGCTGAGCGTGGGCAACAAGGTGCAGACCTTCGACACCGACTGCGGCCGCATCGGCGTGCTCATCTGCTACGACGTGGAGTTCCCCGAGCTGTCAAGGCTCATGGCCGACGCCGGCATGCAGATTCTCTTCGTGCCCTTCATGGCCGACACGCAGAACGCCTACTCGCGCGTGAGGGTGTGCGCCCAGGCGCGCGCCATCGAGAACGAGTGCTACGTGGCCATCGCCGGCAGCGTAGGCAACCTGCCGCGCGTGCGCAATATGGACATCCAGTACGCCCAGTCGGCTGTGTTCACGCCGTGCGACTTCGCCTTCCCCAACGACGGCAAGCGCGCGGAGGCCACGCCCAACACGGAAATGATCCTCGTGTCGGACGTTGACCTGAGCCAGCTCAACGAGCTGCACACCTACGGCAGCGTGCGCAACCTGCGCGACCGCCGCAACGACCTGTACGAGGTGAGAATGAAGAAATGACAAATGGGGAGTGGGGAATGACGAATGGGAGTGACTTGCCAGGCACTTCGCTGAAGGTCATTGCGTTCGACGCTGACGACACGCTGTGGGACTGCCAGAGCCATTTCGAGGCTGTGGAGCGGCGGCTGTACGAGCTGCTGTCGCCGTGGTGCAGCGCCCCGGAGGCCGCCAAGGCACTGTTTGCCACCGAGCGCGACAACATGGCGGCGCTGGGCTACGGCAGCAAGGCGTTCACCCTGTCGGTGCTGGAGACGGCCCTCGGCGCCAGCCACGGGCAGATGGCGCAGCCGGCGCTGGCCGAGCTGCTGGCCCTGGGCAAGTCGCTGCTGTCCATGCCGGCCACGCCGCTGCCCGGGGTGGCCGGCACGCTCGAAACGCTGCGCAGCCGGTGGCGCAACGCCGGCGGCGGCCGGCAGATGGTGGCGTTCACCAAGGGCGAGCTGCAGGAACAGGAGAACAAGTTTCACCGCTCGGGACTGGAGCCGATGTTCGACCACATCGAGATTGTGTCGGCCAAGGGGGAGGCCGAATGCCGCGCGCTCTGCGCGAAGCTGGGGGTGCGCCCGGAAGAGCTGCTCATGGTGGGCAACTCGTTCAAGAGCGACATCGACCCCGCGCTCGCCGCCGGCGCATGGGCGGCCTACGTGCCCTTTCACGTGACGTGGCAGCTGGAGCACAGCGAGGAGTACGACCACGAGCGGCTGTTCCGCCTCTCCTCGTTCAGTGACCTGCTGAAACTCATCTGGCCCCACCCGTCCGAGTGAACCGTTCGGGCCGGACCGCTCCCACCCCGAAACGGCCAGCGCATCCGGGTTAAAGAAAGCTAAATATCCTTTATTCTTTGTCCTTATTTCTGCCTTGACACGGGCGAATACAGGCGGTTTTCTGAAACAAAAACTCGCAGGACGAAAATAATGCAAGCAAGAGTGTGCAAGTGCAAGTGTCTGTTCAACAAACATTTACATTGAAAACACAAGCCAGTGTGCAGGAAATGGCAATGCCAAAGGGTGCGTTCCGCCGCGCCATCAGGCTCGTTTTGCCGTGCAGAAAGGGCCGCTGCACATGGCGCAACAGTGCATCCAGCCAGGCCAGACGGCCCGAACGGCTGCGCCTGAAGCCCCGCCAGGGGGAAAAAGGCCGGCCACCACGCAGCTGGAAGGGCCGCATGGCAGCCAGTGCGCCGCTGCAAGGCGGCACAGCAAGCACACTTTTTCCGTTAACACAACGCGGCGATTTTCAGTTTCGTTAACGATAGTCTGCCGCCGGCGCAAGCGTGCGGCAGCATCCCCCCCTCACCGCCATGAAAGCAGAAAAAGGGTGGCGGGATGGGCCGGAAAGCAAAATTTTTCGTATCTTTGCGCAGTGTGTTACACAACGGTTAAAATGTCGCGAAAATCCGAACATACTGAAAGCGTTTTGGCAAAAAACAGCTTCAATCTGTCACTTTTAACAAAAAAGTAGATAGAACAGGGCAATTTAATAGTTCCAGACTGTTATTAAATTAGTAAATTTGCAAGCAGATTGCAAGCAAAACAACCGAATATTCAAACTTAATGCAACAAAATATGGCTAACGGATTGTACAACGCCGCATACGAACACGACGCTTGTGGTGTCGGTATGGTGGTAAACATTCACGGCAACAAGAGCCACGAGCTGGTGGACAACGCCCTGAAGGTGCTGGAGAACATGAGGCACCGCGGCGCCGAGGGCGCCGACAACAAGACGGGCGACGGCGCGGGCATCCTGCTGCAAATCCCCCACGAGTTCATCCTGCTGCAGGGCATCCCCGTGCCCGAGAAGGGCAAGTATGGCACCGGACTGGTGTTCCTGCCCAAGGACGCTGACAAGCAGAGCGAGATTCTGAGCATAATGATCGAGGAGATCGAGCGCGAGGGGCTGTCGCTGATGCACCTGCGCAACGTGCCCACCAACCCGGGGTGCCTGGGGAAGGCCGCGCTCGACAACGAGCCGGCCATCAAGCAGGTGTTCGTCACGGGCGTGACCGACGACAGGGTGCCGGCGTTCGAGCGCACGCTGTACATTATAAGGAAAAAGATCGAGCGGCGCGTGGCCGACAAGGACTTCTACATCTGCTCGCTGTCAAGCAAGAACATCGTCTACAAGGGCATGCTGTCAAGCATGCAGCTGCGCCAGTACTTCCCCGACCTGACCAACAACTACTTCACCAGCGGCCTGGCCCTGGTGCACAGCCGGTTCTCAACCAACACATTCCCGACATGGAGCCTGGCGCAGCCCTTCCGCCTCCTGTGCCACAACGGCGAGATAAACACCATCCGGGGCAACCGCGGCTGGATGCAGGCGCGCGAGAGCGTGCTCAACAGCGAGGCCCTTGGCGACATACGGAAAATCTCGCCCATCGTGCAGCCGGGCATGAGCGACTCGGCCTCGCTGGACAACGTGTTCGAGTTCTTCGTGATGAGCGGGCTGTCACTGCCCCACGCCATGAGCGTGATGGTGCCCGAGAGCTTCAACGACAAGAACCCCATCTCGGAAGACCTCAAGGCCTTCTACGAGTACCACTCCATCCTGATGGAGCCGTGGGACGGCCCGGCGGCGCTGCTCTTCAGCGACGGCCGCTACGCCGGAGGCATGCTCGACCGCAACGGACTGCGCCCGGCGCGCTACACCATCACCAAGAACGACACGATGGTGGTGGCGAGCGAGGTGGGCGTGATGGACTTCGACCCCACGGAGATAGCCGAGAAGGGCCGCCTGCAGCCCGGAAAGATTCTGCTCATCGACACAAAGGAGGGGCGCATCTACTACGACGGCGAAATCAAGGAGCGGCTGGCCGCCGCACACCCCTACCGGCAGTGGCTGTCGACCAACCGCATACAGCTGGAGAAGCTGAAGAGCGGCCGCAAGGTGGACAACGCCGTGGGCGACCTGGTGCGCCGCGAGCTGATGTTCGGCTACGGCGAGGAGGATGTCGACGGCACCATCGTGCCCATGTCGACCAAGGGGCAGGAGCCCACCGCGGCCATGGGCAACGACACGCCGCTGGCCGTGCTGAGCGACCGGCCCCAGATATTCTTCAACTACTTCCGCCAGCAGTTCGCCCAGGTGACCAACCCCGCCATCGACTCCATCCGCGAGGAGCTGGTGATGTCGCTCACCGAATATATCGGCCGGGTGGGCACAGGCATCCTCTCGCCCGACGAGACCAACTGCAAGATGGTGCGCCTGCCCCACCCCATACTGAACAACACGCAGCTCGACATCCTGTGCAACATCCGCTACAAGGGCTTCAACACGGTGAAGCTGCCCATCCTCTTCACCTGCAGCCGGGGCGAGGAGGGCCTGCGCGAGGCCCTCGACCAGCTCTGCAAGGACGCGGAGCGCAGCGTCGACGAGGGCTACAACTACATCATACTGACCGACCGCGACGTGGACGAGACCCACGCGGCCATCCCGTCGCTGCTGGCCGTGAGCGCCGTTCACCACTACCTCATCTCGGTGGGCAAGCGCGTGCAGACGGCGCTCATCGTGGAGAGCGGCGAGATTCGCGAGACCATGCACGCCGCACTGCTGCTGGGCTACGGCGCGTCGGCGCTGTGCCCCTACATGACCTTCGCCATACTGGACGACCTGGTGAAGCGCCACAAGATTCAGGAGGACTACGCAACGGCCGAGGCCAACTACATCAAGGCGGTGAAGAAGGGGCTGTTCAAGATTATGGCCAAGATGGGCATCTCGACCATACGCTCCTACCGGGGGGCTAAGATTTTCGAGAGCGTGGGACTGTCGGAGAGCCTGCTCCGCAACTATTTCGGCACGGAGACGAGCACCATCGGCGGCATCGGACTGGAGACCATCGCCCGCGACGCCGTGCGGCTGCACGACGCGGCCTACGCCAAGGGCACGCAGACGGACTTCCTGCCCAACCAGGGGCAGTTCCACTACCGAAAGGACGGCATCAGGCACGCCTGGAACCCGGAGACCATCGCCACCCTGCAGCTGGCCACGCGCACAGGCGACTACGCCAAGTTCAAGGAGTTCAGCCGGCTGGCCGACGAGAAGGAGGCGCCCATCTTCATCCGCGACTTCTTCGGCTTCAGGCGCAACCCCATCAGCATTGACAGGGTGGAGCCGGTGGAGAGCATCGTGAAGCACTTCGTGGCCGGGGCCATGAGCTTCGGGGCGCTGTCGAAAGAGGCGCACGAGGCCATCTGCCTGGCCATGAACAAGCTCGGAGCGCGCTCGAACACGGGCGAGGGCGGCGAGGACAGCGAGCGGTTCCACGCCACGGTCGACGGCATCTCGCTCTCGTCGAAGACCAAGCAGATTGCGTCGGGCCGCTTCGGCGTGACCACGGAATACCTGGTGAACGCCGAGGAGATACAGATCAAGGTGGCCCAGGGGGCCAAGCCGGGCGAGGGCGGACAGCTGCCGGGGTTCAAGGTGAACGAGGTGATTGCGAAGACACGCCACTCCATCCCGGGCATCAGCCTCATCTCGCCGCCGCCCCACCACGACATCTACTCCATCGAAGACCTGGCGCAGCTCATCTTCGACCTGAAGAACGTGAACCCCAAGGCCGCCGTGAGCGTGAAGCTGGTGGCCGAGAGCGGCGTGGGCACCATCGCCGCCGGCGTGGCCAAGGCCAAGGCCGACCTCATCGTGATCAGCGGCGCCGAGGGCGGCACGGGGGCCAGCCCGGCGTCGAGCATGCGCTTCGCGGGCATACCGCCCGAAATCGGGCTGAGCGAGACGCAGCAGACCCTGGTGAAGAACGGGCTGCGCGGGCACGTGAGGCTGCAGGTGGACGGACAGCTCAAGACGGGGCGCGACGTCGTGCTGATGGCCCTGCTGGGCGCCGAGGAGTTCGGCTTCGGCACGGCGTGCCTCATCGTGCTGGGCTGCGTGATGATGCGCAAGTGCAACCTGAACACGTGCCCGCTGGGCGTGACCACGCAGAACCCGGACCTGCGCAAGTATTTCACCGGGCGCTACGGCCACCTGGTCAACTACTTCACCTTCCTGGCACAGGAGGTGCGCGAGTACCTGGCCGAGATGGGCTACACGCGGCTCGACGACATCGTGGGCCACACGGAGCTGATCAACCGCGACCGCAAGGTGGCGCTACACGAGCCGAAGTTCGGCACGCTCGACTTCTCGCACCTGCTCTTCAGGGAGCCGGGCGACGGCGCGCTGCACTTCAACCCGGCCATGGTGCCGCCGCTCGAGGCCACACTGGGCAACGTGCTTGACCGCCAGATCATCCGCTCGGCCAACGAGGCGCTGGAGCACCAGGACGAGGTGAACCTCGACTACGCCATCAAGAACACCGACCGCGCGGTGGGCGCGATGCTGAGCGGCGTCATCGCTGGCAGGTACGGCGAGGAGGGGCTGCCCGCCGAGACCGTCAGCGTGAAGTTCAAGGGCTCGGCAGGCCAGAGCTTCGGCGCGTTCCTCACCAAGGGCGTGAGCTTCAAGCTGGAGGGCGAGGCCAACGACTACTTCGCCAAGGGACTGAGCGGCGGGCGCATAGCCATCCTGCCGCCGACACGGAGCAACTTCGCGGCAGAGGAGAACATCATCGCCGGAAACACGGGCCTGTATGGCGCCACGGGCGGCGAGCTCTACATCAACGGCAAGGTGGGCGAGCGCTTCGGCGTGCGCAACTCGGGCGCCATCGCCGTGATCGAGGGCGCGGGCGACCACTGCTGCGAGTACATGACCGGCGGACGGGTGGTGGTGCTCGGCGAGACCGGGCGCAACTTCGCCGCGGGCATGAGCGGCGGCGTGGCCTACGTGTGGGACAAGAACCACAACTTCGACTACTTCTGCAACATGGACATGGTGGAGATCAACCTCGTCGAGGAGAGCAGCTACCGCAAGGAGCTGCACGAACTGGTGCGCCAGCACTACCTGTACACCGGCTCCAAGCTGGCCCTGACGATGCTGGACGACTGGAACCGCTATGTGGAGGACTTCATCCAGGTGGTGCCCATCGAGTACAAGCGGGTGCTGCAGGAGGAGCAGGTCAAGAAGCTGCAGCAGAAGATTGCGGACATGCAGAGGGACTATTAGGAAATGGCGCCGCCCGGCACACGCCACTGCACCCCTCAAGGCGCAGCCCGTCCGCCATTCGCCATTCAATATTCGTCATTCAAAATTCGTCATTCGTCATTCAACATTCACCATGGGTAATCCAACAGCATTCCTTACCATACACCGCCAGGAGGCGGGTTACAGACCAATCCACGACCGCATACACGACTTCGGCGAGGTGGAACAGACACTCAACTCGAAAGACCGCCGCACGCAGGCGAGCCGCTGCATGGACTGCGGCGTGCCGTTCTGCCACTGGGCCTGCCCGCTGGGCAACAAGCCGCCCGAGTGGAACGACGCGCTCTACAAGGGCGACTACGAGCTGGCCTACCGGCTGCTCAACGCGACAAACCCCTTCCCGGAGTTCACCGGACGCGTGTGCCCGGCTCTCTGCGAGAAGGCCTGCGTGCTCAACCTCGTGATGCACGAGCCGGTGACCAACCGCGAGGACGAGGCGGCCATCACGGAGATGGCCTTCCAGGAGAACTTTGTCCGCGTGGACAAGCCGGAGCGCAACGGCCGCAAGGTGGCGGTGGTGGGCTCGGGACCGGCAGGGCTGGCGGCGGCCTACTACCTCAACCTGGCGGGCTACTCGGTGACAGTGCTCGAGCGCAACGAGGCGGCAGGCGGACTGCTGCGCTACGGCATTCCTAACTTCAAGCTGAACAAGGCCATCATCGACCGCCGCCTGGCCGTGCTCGAACAGGAGGGCATCGTGTTCCGCTACGGCGTGACGGTGGACGAGACCAGCCTGCCGCCCGGATTCGATGCCTACGTGATTGCCACCGGCACGCCCGCGGCGCGCGACCTGGACATCCCGGGGCGCAAGCTCAAGGGGGTGTACTTCGCCCTGGAGATGCTCGCGCAGCAGAACAGGGTGCTGGCCGGCATGGAGTTCGGAAAGGACGAGCTGGTGAACGCCAAGGGCAAGGACGTGCTGGTGATCGGCGGCGGCGACACCGGGAGCGACTGCATCGGAACAGCCCACAGGCAGGGCTGCAAGAGCGTGACACAGATAGAGATTATGCCCAAGCCGGTGGAGGGCTTCACCGACCCGAAGAACCCGTGGCCCAACTGGCCGCGCACGCTCAAGACCACATCAAGCCACGAGGAGGGCTGCACGCGCCGGTGGAACATCAACTCGCTGGAGTTCGTGGGCAAGGACGGACGGCTCACGGGCGTGAGGGTGCAGGAGATTGAGTGGAAGCCGGACCCTGAGGGCGGACGGCCTGTCATGGTGGCGAAGGGCAAGCCCGAGGTGATCAAGGCCGACATGGCACTGCTGGCCATGGGCTTCCTCAAGCCCAGTCATGCGCAGCTGCCCGCCAACGTGTTCGTCACCGGCGACGCCGCCAGCGGCGCCAGCCTGGTGGTGCGCGCCATCGCCGCCGGAAAGCAGACAGCCAAGGATGTGGACAGATTCTTAAATGGAGAATGACGAATTGCGAGTCATTCGACATTCGTCATTCAACATTCGTCATTGCCAAAGGCTGCAACTCGCCATCCAACATCTGCAATTCGTCATTAAAAAACATTAAAACCACCTGACTTGATGGGCGGATATGGGCGGAATGTCGTACATTTGCCAAGAGACAAGCAAGCGAAAAACTAACCCATAAACAAGAAAAGACAATGAAAAAGATGATGATGGCCGCACTCGCCGCCCTCGCGCTGTGCGGCTGCAAAAATGAGCCTAAGTATCTCGACTACGAGGGACTGTCAATGGGAACACCTGCCAAGGCCTTCACCGACTCGCTGGTGAAGCGCGGACTGGTGGTGGACACCACCAACCACGACGCCGGCAAGGTGATGCTCTACAAGCCGGGCACAGCGATGAAGGTGACCGTGATGCTCGACGGCGATGCCATAGCCGCAGTGCAGGAGAGCTACGAGGCCACCTACAACGACAGCACGCGCGGACTGTTCAAGACACACTACGACCGGCTGGTGAAGGAGGTCAACGCCAACCCCGAAATGCCAAAGAACGCCGAAGACCACAAGGAGGCGCGATTCCAGGCTGACGAGGGCATGATAACGCTCGTGCTGGAGAACACCTACACGCCGCAGTTCGGCATTGTCTACGAGAGCAAGAAGCAGGACAAGTAGGCCGGAACGCCCGGATGGGCGGACAAGGGGCCGCCGGGGAAAGGGCCGGCCCGCAGCCGGTGCAAGCCCTTCTGACCGACAATGCGCCCGCCACCCACCGCCAATGCGGCCCTTCTGACCGACAACGCGATGGCAACCGACCGCCTACGGACCGGCGAAGCCAGATAAAAAACTTTTCTTTTTGACAAAAAAGCAGCAGGATATGACAGAAAATGGAGCCAAACGGCTCCATTTTCTTGTATTATAATAAATAATGTGTATTTTTGCAAAACAGCACTCTTTGAGGAAAGAAGCTACTATACATTAGAATTATTAACCAAAAACACCCAACACCATCACCGAGACAACAGCCTAAAAGACACAGCGCAGAGAGCAACGTTGCAGCTGTTCTTACCCCTCAGACGGGAAGAATGCCAGAGTCCGCAGCCGCAACACCAGACCAAGACAAACCAAAACAACGCACCGGGACGGACCGCAAGGTGCACAAAAACACAAAGCATGAAAAAAGTTCATACACTGATCTGGCTCCTCGCGGCCGCCATCCTGCCACAGCTCGCGCAGGCTGCCGAACCCGACCTGAGCCAGTACACGCTCATCAAGACACTGGATTTCACAACAGCTGCATACCCTGCGAACACCGACATAACGCTCGCCACGACGCAGCAAGGCACAGCCTATGACCCGGGCAACAAGCTCCAGCAGAAGATTTACGACGTGGCCACGCCCGACGGGCTGGCCGGCTACCTCGCTTTCCAGGCAACCTATGTCAACGGCAAGGGCAAAGGCTGGTGGATACGCTCAACAAAGGGCGGCATGTACTGCATCAACGCCGGGCGCTCGGCCGCCGTGCTGAACCTCAAGAAGGACTATGTGGTGAAGTTCACCTGCTCCACCGACGCGTCGACCGTGCTCTCGCTGGTCAACGCCGACAGCGAGCCTGACGGCCCGTTCACCTACGAGGCCAGCGAGGACGGCAAGGCCTACTACTGCACCATGACCGGCGACGGACAGGTGGGCTTCTACGGCAACAAGAACAAAGGCTACATCACATCCATCGCCATCTACGCCCCCGGCAAGGTGGTCGTCAAGCCTACCGGCCGCTACACCGCCGTTGACGGCGCCAAGCGCACAGTGACCTTCAGCGGCACCAGCCTGGCATGGAACACAGACGGCGGCGACAGCTACACCGCAACGGGAAAGGACGAGTGGTCGGTGACCGTTGACAAGAACACCACCTACTACGTGGTGAGCACCAACGGCGAGGAGAAGTCGGAGCCGCTCAAGTTCGACATCGAGGCCGGCGAGGAGATCTCGCTCGCACAGCCCGCCGTCAAGGTGACCGCCATCGCCCCGGGCTTCGCCAAGACCTTCAGCGTGACCTGCGACAACAGCAACGTGCTGCTCAGCCCGAAAGCCACCATCAGCTACACCTTTAAAGGCGCCGACGGCACCACAAGCGAGCGCCAGGAGGCCGAGGGAGGCGTGATCAGCGCCACCGAGCAGGGCACCTACACAGTCTACGCCGAGGCCGCCGGCTACGCAGCAACCACAGCAGCCATCGACAACACCAAGGAGCTGGAGCTGGCCAAGACCATCGACTTCACCGCACTGGCAGCAGCCGACCTGCCGGCCAACTGGAAACTGCTGAACGCCCAGACCACAGTGCCCGGCAGCAGCAGCCAGTGGCCCGCCTACTTCCCCGACGTCACGACCGACGAATACTACTACGACTACACCGCCGAGAGCGCATCGGCCACAGACGTGATTCCCGGCCTGAGCATGGAAGTGACCGAGAGCGGCAAGACGCCGAAGCTCTACACCGGCTTCGGCCTGATGTATCCCATCTACCAGCTGAACGCCGACGGCACCGACAACAAGTCGGCAGCCAACACCAGCGGCAACATCTCCGTGGCCGACGGCACGGCAGACCAGTTTGCCGTGTACTCCTACGTCAACAACTACAGCAAGGGCGGCACCAAGACCTCCATCCTGGCCGGCAACGAGAACTTCGCCCTCTACCGCTTCTCCGACCTGCTGACCAAGGTGGAAATCTACGCCCCGAAGGCAGCAGCCGCCGCAGAGGAGGCCACCATCAACTTCAACGACTCGACACACTACGCCATGTCGACAAAAGAGACGCACGACGGTGACATCAAGACTGAAACCGGATACAGCATTGGCAGTGCGTGCACACTCACCGTGACCCCGAGCAACGGCAACACGCCCAACCGCATGTGGAACTCCGGCGGCAAGCCCCAGCTCCGCGTCTATGGCGGAAGCCTGCTGTTCAAGGCCGGCGAGGGCAAGGCGGTCAAGGCCATCGCCGTCAGCAACAAGAAATGGAATGAGGGCAACAAGTTCAACGGTGTGGCTGCCAAGTCCGGCGAATGGACCGGCAACGCCACCAGTGTGCTGCTCCAGGTCGGCGGCAACACCCAGATCAACGCCATCACCGTGACCGTCGGCGAGGCCGACGGCGCCACCGTGACCTACGTGCCTGCCGTGACCGGCATCAGCGAGGCCAAGGGCCTTCCCAACAACACCGCAGCCGCCATCACGCTCGACAGCGCCGTGATGACCATCCACTCGGGCACCGTCTCCGCCCTGAAGTCATACATGCAGGACGCCACCGGCGCCATTGCCGTGAGCAGCAAGCTGTCCAAGCTCGACGCCTTCGGCCAGAACGTGGCCGTGAGCGGCACGCTCAACGCCGTGGTGACCAGCAACAGCCGCGGCGAGTACACCCTTGACGTGGCCGGCAACAGCGGCGACTCCCAGCTGACCGTGGCCCAGGAGAGCGCCACCGTGACCCCCGAGGCCATCACCATAGAAAAGGCGCTCACCTCGCCCGCCACCTACTATGCCAAGTATGTGAACCTGAAGAACGTGAAGTTCGTCAAGGGCGAGGACGAGTATGGCTACCCCGTTTACGCCATCGAGGACAGCGAGGGCAACAGCATCGCCTTCAGCGACTCCTACTACCAGTTCGGCTATGAGATGCCCAAGTTCGACACCTTTGCCAGCATCAACGGCTTCGTGGCCTACGACTACTACGGCACCCAGCTGGAGTTCAGCCCCTACGGCGACTACGAGGCGACCTACGTTGCAGCCACCAAGGTGGCCAGCATCGGCGACTTGAAGAACATCGAAAACGGGACGGAGGTCGAGCTGACCCTCACCGGCGCCAAGGTGACCGTCTACCAGCTCACCCAGATGGGCATGACCTGCTACCTTGAGGACGCCACCGGCGCCGTCAAGGTGAACGGCGAGACGGGCTGGATGAGCATCGACCCCGACGCCACCTCGCTCATCAACGCGCTGAACATCACCAAGACCGGCATCCAGTTCGACGGCTCGCTGTTCTGCACCGTGAACAACGGCTACGGCGACCTCTCCCTCTCGCTCAACGCAAGCACCAAGAACTCGCAGGTGACCACAACGGAGAACGTCACAGTAACGCCCACCGCGCTCACCGTCGCACAGGCCGCAGAGCAGGCCCAGCGCTACTCCATGTGCCTGGTCAAGTTCACCGATGTCAAGATTGCCAGCAACGAAGGCGAGCTGTCCGTCGTTGACGGCGACAACACCATCGGCATCTACGATGACTTCGGCACCTTCCTGGACGACGAACTCCAGCCCACCGTTCCCGACACCAGCAAGAAGTATGACATGACCGGCATCCTGCTCTACCAGGGCGAGGCCTACGGCACACTCTTCTGCCCGCTGTCTTACGTGGAGAGCGTGCCCACCGGCATCAGCAGCGCCGGCGCTGACAGCATCCTCGACGGCAGCGTCTGGACGCTCAACGGCTTGAAGGCCGGCACCGGCGTGAAGGGCCTGAAGAAGGGCGTTTACGTGATTAACGGCAAGAAAGTTGTCGTGAAATAACCCGCAGCACCCCAAGCACACAGGCGGGGGCGCGGCCGAAAGGCTGCGCCCCCGCTGCTTTTTTGCGGCAAATTGTTGTGTGAAAACGCTTATTTTCGTAATTTTGCACGCACGGAATGGGCCGTTTTGCAAGGCGGCTCCCATCACTTGACAACATGAACGAGACTAAAGACAGCGCCCAGAACGAGTTTGTGAGGCAGGTGGCCGAGCAGAAATACGAGTTCGGCTTCACCACCAACGTCCGCACGGAGGTCATTGACAAGGGCCTCAGCGAGGACGTCGTGCGGCTCATCTCGCAGAAAAAGGGCGAGCCGGGGTGGATGCTCGACTTCCGGCTCAAGGCCTTCCGCCACTGGCTCACGATGAAGCAGCCCGCGTGGGGGCACGTCACGCTGCCCCCCATCGACTACCAGGCCATCTCCTACTACGCCGACCCGCTGGCCAGCAGGCCCAAGGAGGGCGGCAGGGAGATAGACCCCGAGCTGGTGAAGACCTTTGACAAGCTGGGCATCCCCCTCGAGGAGCGGCTCGCGCTGAGCGGCGTGGCCGTCGACGCCATCATGGACTCCGTTTCGGTGAAGACCACCTTCAAGGAGAAGCTGGCCGAGAAGGGCATCATCTTCTGCTCCATCGGCGACGCCATCAGGCTCCACCCCGGCCTGGTGCGCACCTACCTGGGCACCGTCGTGCCCTACCGCGACAACTTCTTCGCCGCGCTCAACAGCGCCGTGTTCAGCGACGGCTCGTTCGTCTACATCCCCAAGGGCGTGCGCTGCCCAATGGAGCTCAGCTCCTACTTCCGCATCAACGCGCGCAACACAGGCCAGTTCGAGCGCACGCTCATCGTGGCCGACGACGACAGCTACGTGAGCTACCTCGAGGGATGCACCGCCCCCATGCGCGACGAGAACCAGCTGCACGCCGCCGTGGTGGAGATTGTGGTGAACAACCGTGCTGAGGTGAAATACTCGACGGTGCAGAACTGGTACCCGGGCGACGAGAACGGGCGCGGCGGCGTGCTCAACCTGGTGACCAAGCGCGGCGACCTGCGCGGCGAGGGCAGCAAGCTCTCGTGGACACAGGTGGAGACCGGCTCGGCCATCACGTGGAAATACCCGTCGTGCGTGCTGCGCGGCGACAACTCGCAGGCCGAGTTCTACAGCGTGGCCGTGACCAACCACCACCAGGAGGCCGACACGGGCACGAAGATGATCCACATGGGCCGCAACACCAAGAGCACCATCATCTCCAAGGGCATCTCCGCCGGCAACAGCCAGAACTCCTACCGCGGACTGGTGAGAGCCACGGCCAAGGCCGACAACGCGCGCAACTACAGCTCGTGCGACTCGCTGCTCCTGGGCAGCGAGTGCGGCGCCCACACCTTCCCCTACATGGACATCCACAACGACACGGCGGTGGTGGAGCACGAGGCCACCACCAGCAAGATCAGCGAAGACCAGCTCTTCTACTGCAACCAGCGCGGCATCCCCACCGAGCAGGCCGTGGGCCTCATCGTCAACGGCTACGCCAAGGAGGTGCTCAACAAGCTGCCCATGGAGTTTGCCGTGGAGGCGCAGAAGCTGCTGAGCGTGTCGCTCGAGGGCACCGTGGGGTAGCCCCGCGGCGGCGCAAGCCTCCGGCGCACGCCGCACGGCCAAGGCGCACGGCAGGCAAGGCGGCCCGCCGGCAGACAAGAACAATTCAGAACATCCACTTAACAACCATGCTTGAAGTAAAAGATTTGCACGCCCGCATCGGCGAAAAGGAAATACTGCGAGGCATCAACCTCACCATCAGAGACGGCGAGACCCACGCCATCATGGGCCCCAACGGCTCGGGCAAGTCAACGCTGAGCGCCGTCCTGGTGGGCAACCCGCTCTATGAGGTGACCCGCGGCACGGCCCTGTTCAACGGCAAGGACCTGCTGGCCATGAAGCCAGAGGAGCGCGCCCACGAGGGACTGTTCCTCTCGTTCCAGTACCCGGTTGAGATTCCCGGCGTGTCAATGACCAACTTTATGCGCGCAGCCATCAACGAGAAGCGCAAGTACCTGGGCCTCGAGCCTATGGGCGCCGCCGACTTCCTGAAGCTCATGCGCGAGAAGCGCAAGGTGGTCGAGCTCGACCCCAAGCTGGCCAGCCGCTCGGTTAACGAGGGGTTCAGCGGCGGGGAGAAGAAGCGCAACGAGATTTTCCAGATGGCCATGCTCGAACCCAAGCTCTCCATCCTCGACGAGACCGACTCCGGGCTGGACGTCGACGCCATGCGCATCGTGGCCGAGGGCGTGAACAAGCTGCGCACACCGGAGACCAGCTGCATCGTGATCACCCACTACGACCGGCTGCTTGACATGATCAGGCCCAGCGTGGTGCACGTGCTCTACAAGGGCCGCATCGTGAAGACCGCCGGACCCGAGCTGGCCCGCGAGATCCAGGAGCGCGGCTATGACTGGATTAAGGCGGAGGCAGACAGATGAGCGAGCAGCAGTATATTGACCTTTACAGCCAGTGCCGCGACATGATCTGCCGGCACAGCGCGGCGCCCATGAACGCGGCGCGCGGCGCTGCGCTGGCCGACTTCCGGCGGCTGGGCTTCCCCTCGCGCAAGGTGGAGCGCTACAAGTACACCGACATGGAGCCGCTGTTCGCCCCCAACTACGGGCTGAACCTCAACCGGCTGGCCATCCCCGTCAACCCCTACGACGCCTTCCGCTGCGACGTGCCCAACCTGAGCACCTCGCTCTACTTCGTCGTCAACGACATGTTCCACACCGCCACGCTGCCCAAGGGCCACCTGCCCGAGGGCGTCGTGGTGGGCTCGCTGCGCGACTTTGCCGCCGCGCGGCCCGACCTCGTGGCGCAGCGCTACGGCAGGCTGGCCCTCACCCGCGACGACGGCGTCACCGCCCTCAACACCATGCTGGCCCAGGACGGGCTGGTGGTCTACGTGCCGCGCGGCGTGAGGGTTGACCGCACGGTGCAGGTCATCAACATCCTGCGCTCAGACGTCAGCCTGATGGTCAACCGCCGCGTGCTCATCGTGGTGGAGCCGGGGGCCGAGGCCAGGCTCCTGTTCTGCGACCACGCGGCCGACGACCGCGACTTCCTGACCACCCAGGTCATTGAGGCCTTCGTGGGCGAGGGCGCGTCGCTCGACCTCTACTGCCTGGAGGAGACCCACGCCCGCAACGTCCGCGTGAGCAACCTCTACATCGAGCAGCAGGCCGGCAGCCGGGTGAACCACAGCGCCGTCACGCTGCACAACGGCGTGACCCGCAACCGCACCGACCTGGTGTTCCGCGGCGAGGGCGCCGAGTGCAACCTGTGCGGCTGCGTGATAGCCGACAAGCGCCAGCACGTTGACAACAACACGCTTATCGACCACGCCGCGGGCCGCTGCACCAGCAACGAGCTCTACAAGTATGTGCTCGGCGGCGAGGCCACCGGGGCCTTTGCCGGCAGGGTGCTGGTGCGCAAGGGCGCCCAGAAGACCGTGTCGCAGGAGCGCAACCAGAACATCTGCGCCACCAGGGAGGCGCGCATGTACACCCAGCCCATGCTCGAAATCTACGCCGACGACGTGAAGTGCGCCCACGGCTCGTCCGTGGGCCAGCTCAACGACGCGGCCCTGTTCTACATGCGCCAGCGCGGCATCCCCCTCGCCGAGGCCAGGCTCCTGCTCGAGCTTGCCTTCATCAACGAGGTGGTCGACCACATACAGCTGGTCCCGCTGCGCGACCGCCTGCGCCACCTGGTGGAGAGGCGGTTCCGCGGCGAGCTGAGCAAGTGCGCCGGCTGCAAGCTGTGCAAGTAGGGGCCGGGCAGACAGTGAAACAACTAACATAAAGCCGATGAGTGCCTTTGATGTCAAAGCCATAAGGGAAGACTTCCCCATCCTATCGCGGACGGTCTACGGCCGTCCGCTCGTCTACCTTGACAACGCCGCCACCACGCAGAAGCCCCTGTGCGTGCTCGACGCCATGCGCGAGGAGTATCTCAACGCCAACGCCAACGTGCACCGCGGCGTTCACTACCTCTCCCAGCGGGCCACCGACCTGCACGAGGCCGCCCGCGAGCGCGTGCGCCGCTTTGTCAACGCCCGCAGCGTGTCGGAAATCGTCTTCACACGCGGCACCACCGAGAGCATCAACCTGGTGGCCTCGTCGTTCTGCGAGGCGGAGACGCGCCCGGGCGACGAGGTGATTGTGTCGGTGATGGAGCACCACTCCGACATTGTGCCCTGGCAGTTGCAGGCCGCCAGGCGTGGCATCGCCCTGCGTGTCATCCCGATGACCGACAGCGGCGAGCTGCGGCTCGACGCGCTCGAGCGGCTGTTCAGCGACAGGACGCGCCTGGTCTGCGTGACCCACGTGAGCAATGTGCTCGGCACGGTCAACCCCGTGGGCGAGATTGTGCGCATGGCCCATGCCCACGGCGTCCCCGCACTGGTCGACGGCGCGCAGAGCGCGCCCCACTTCAAGGTGGACGTACAGGCGATGGACTGCGACTTCTTCGCCCTGAGCGGGCACAAGATGTACGGTCCCACGGGCGTGGGCGTGCTCTACGGCAAGGAGGAGTGGCTCGACCGGCTCCCGCCCTACCAGGGAGGGGGCGAGATGATCGAGAGCGTGAGCTTCGAGAAGACCACCTATGCCAGGCTGCCCTACAAGTTCGAGGCCGGCACGCCCGACTATGTGGCCACCCACGGGCTGGCCACCGCCATCGACTACATGGAGCGCGTAGGGCTTGACAGCATCGCCGCGCACGAAAAAGAGCTGACCCGCTACTGCACGGACCGGCTCAGAGAGATTGAGGGGATGCGCCTGTTCGGGCAGCAGGAGGGCAAGGACGCCGTGGTGTCGTTCCTTGTCGGCAACATCCACCACCTTGACATGGGCACCCTGCTCGACCGCCTGGGCATCGCCGTGCGCACGGGCCACCACTGCGCCGAGCCGCTGATGCGCCGCCTGGGCATCCAGGGCACGGTAAGGGCTTCGTTCGCCATGTACAACACCAAGGACGAGGTAGACGCCCTCGCGGACGGCATCCGGCGCGTGATCCGGATGTTCTGACCCGCCAGTCGGCAGGGCCGGCGCCGCTCAGCGCGCTCCGCCGGCCATCGCGCGGCGGCACCACAGCAGGGCCGACACCAGCCACGCGCAGCACACGCCGCGCAGCAGCAGCGGGCAGTCCGCCGGGAACACGGCAAAGAGCAGGGCCGTCTGGACATGCACCAGGTGGAGGGTCTGCCGCAGCGTGACACGCCGCCCGAGCACCGCGCCATAGTAGGCGGCCAGCCAGGCCAAGGGCAGCAGAAGCAGCCGGGACACAGGTTTCACACACTCACTGGCACGCTCAAAGCCCGTCGCAGGGGCTTGCAGGGTCATTTCCTTTTTCATATCGCTTGCATTTTAGGGTTCGTAGCTTTCTGATTACGCTGCAAAGAAACGGCCTTTCCGTGCACTATCTGTTCCATTCCGAGAAATCTCAGTTAATAGTTCTTAATATTTAACGTCTGTTTACATTCAGTACCATGCTATCCTGTCATTACTATCAAGGGTTGGTGGAGTGCGGCTGCGACGAGGCCGGGCGCGGCTGCCTGGCCGGAAGCGTGTTCGCCGGGGCGGTGATTCTGCCCGAGGGCTACACCAACGCGCTGCTCAACGACTCCAAGCAGCTCACGGAGCGGCGGCGCTACCGGCTGCGCACGGAGATTGAGCGCGACGCCGTGGCCTGGGCCATCGGCATCGTGACACCCGCGGAGATTGACCGCATCAACATTCTGAACGCCAGCATCCTGGCCATGCACCGGGCCATCGACGGACTGAAGGTGAGGCCACAGGCGGTGATTGTCGACGGCAACCGCTTCAAGCCCTACCGCGACCTGCCCTTCACCACCATCGTCAAGGGCGACGGCAAGTACATGGCCATCGCGGCGGCCAGCATCCTGGCCAAGACCTACCGCGACGACTACATGGACAGCCTGGACCGCGACTACCCCCAATACGGCTGGAAGCGCAACAAGGGCTACCCCACCAAGGCGCACCGCGAGGCCATCCGCACCCACGGCGTCACCCCGTTTCACCGCAAGAGCTTCAACCTGCAGGGCGACGGCCAGCTGAGCCTCGACTTCTAAACCCGCCAACGCCATGCGCCACAACCAACTGGACAGGGAGCTTTCCCTGATGCTGATGCTCACCGAGAGCAAGCCCTACACGGTGGAACAGCTGTGCGAGCGGCTGGACATCTCGCGCCGCAGCCTCTACTACTACCTGGAGTTCTTCAAGGACTACGGCTTCACCGTTGAGAAGCGCGGGCCCCACTACCGGCTCGACCGCAACTCGCCCTTCTTCGCCAAGCTGCTCCGCACGGTTCACTTCACCGAGGACGAGGCGGTGGCCATGCGCCGCCTGCTCGACCGGGCCGACAGCAGCAACATCCAGGTGAGGCACCTCAAGCAGAAGCTCGACCGCTTCTACGACCTCGGTATCCTGGGCGACGTGGAACTGCGCGAGCAGATGGCGGCCTGCGTGGGCACACTCTACGAGGCCATCAAGCAGAAGAACAAGGTGGTGATTCACGGCTACTCTTCGTCGCACAGCGGCACGCGCGCAGACCGCGTGGTGGAACCGTTCCTCTTCCTCTCCGACAACAGCGAGGTGAGGTGCTACGAAATGTCGTCGCGCATGAACAAGACGTTCAAGGTGGCGCGCATGACCTCGGTCGAGATGCTGGCCGACGGCTGGGAGCACGAGGACTGCCACAGGCAGATGTTCACCGACATCTTCATGTTCAGCGGCGAGGAGCGCACGCCCGTAACGCTGCGCCTCGACCGCGTGGCCTACAACCTGCTGGGCGAGGAGCACCCCGCAGCGCGCCCCCTGCTGGCACCCGACGGCGACAGCCACTGGCAATGCCGCCTGGAGGTGTGCAGCCTCGTGGGCGTGGGCCGCTTTGTCATGGGCCTGCTCGACCACATCGAAATCATCGAGGGAGACAGCCTCAAGGACTACATCGGGGCAAAAGTCAGCGGCTACCGCGCACGCCTCGACAGCCAAGCTACGCCCGGAGTGCGCCATGCTGAAAAGGTCAAGGCCGACGGGGAGGGGGAATGATTTAAAGGTAGAGATTTAACGTTGGTTAACTTTTAAGACCGCTTTATTTGTTAAAACCTAACAGCTTTTCCGGCCAAATACGCGCGTTTTCCGGCCAAAGGGACTTTCTTGGCGGAAATACGCGATTGCAGCGTGTGCAGGGACAAGCGGCTGCCAGCCAACAAGATAGGACACATGAAGCGCGAATGTGCAACACCGAAGGCAGACAACGCAAGGGAAGAGCAGCGCAAAACGGTCGGTTTCATCGCACAGGACAGTTGCATTCACGGTGCCGAACCCACCGAATGGCCGCGCCAGGCGGGGCATCCGGCAGGGCGAAACGCACCACCCGGCGCAGCCAAGCGCACGGACGGAACTTGCGAACCGCCAAAAGGTGCGGTTTAATCGGGACCGGCTTCAGGCGCAAGGCATTGCGAGAGCCAGACTGAAGAAGAAATCCGTGTTAAATATAAAGCGCGCCATCGTTAAACAGTGTTAACAAGCAGAACCTTCAGCGCGGCAGCCGCAACGCAGCGCCACCGCACAGCGTGCGCCCCGCGCCCGGCAAGGCACGCCCATTTTTGGCCGCAAAGGCGCGGTAATTCGGAAATAATCTCTATATTTGCAGTTAAAACAAGCAATCATGACGTCAAAGGAATTTCTCGGCAAGCTGACCGGGCGCTACCTCTGGGGCAACCTGCTGGCCATGGCGCTCGTGGTGACGGCCCTGTGCCTCGGCGTGAAATACGGACTTGACATCTACACGCGCCACGGCGAGTCGGTGCTGGTCCCCAACATGAGGGGGATGAACATTGACGAGGCGCGGCGCCTGATGGCCCGCAACGGGGTGAGCATCGAGGTGACCGACTCGGGGCGCAACCGCGCGCTGCCGGCCGACTGCATCCTGCTGCAGACCCCCGACGGCGGCTCGCGGGTGAAGGAGGGGCGTGTCATCTACGTCACCGTCAACTCGCTGTCGTCACCGATGGTGGCCATCCCCGACATCGTTGACAACAGCAGCCTGCGCGAGGCGGAGGCCAAGCTGCGGGGACTGGGCTTCACCCTGCTCAGCCCCAAGTATGTCGAGGGGGAGAAAGACTGGGTGCTGGGAGTGACCTGCCGCGGCCGGCGCCTGTCGGCCGGCGAGCGCGTGCCCACTGACGTGCCCCTGGCGCTGGTGGTGGGCAGCGGCGTGTATGAAGAGGGCGACAGCACCGTCGAGGTGGTAGACTACGGCTACGGCGAGGGAGAGAGCGGCGCTGACGAGTTTGAGGAGGTTGGCGAGCAGCCCTCGGCAGCCGGCGAGAGACCTGTAGAATGACGATGGAAAACGAGGAACCGGACAGCATAGACGACGGCCTGCAGCAGCTCTACGAGCACTTCCGCGTGGAGGCCGACAAGGGGCAGGCGCCTGTGAGGGTTGACAAGTTTCTCTTCGAGAAGCTGCAGCACTCCAGCCGCAACCGCATACAGAAGGCGGCCGACGCGGGCTTTGTGCATGTGAACGGGCAGCCGGCGAAGAGCAGCTTCAAGGTGAGGCCGGGCGACGTGGTGACGCTGATGCTCGACCGCCCCCACTTTGACACCACCATCGAGCCGCAGGACATCCCGCTCGACGTGGTTTACGAAGACGAGGCACTGATGGTGGTCGACAAGCCGGCCGGGATGGTGGTCCACCCCGGCTGCGGCAACTTCGACGGCACGCTGGTCAACGCCGTGGCCTGGCACCTGCGCAACCTGCCCGCCTACGACCCCAACGACCCGCAGGTGGGACTGGTGCACCGCATCGACAAGGACACCAGCGGGCTGCTGGTGGTGGCCAAGACCCCCGAGGCGAAGAGCCGCCTGGGCGCGCAGTTCTTCAACAAGACGACCCACCGCAGCTACAACGCCCTGGTGTGGGGCAACATCGCCGCGGACACGGGGCGCATCGAGGGCAACATAGGCCGCGACCCCAAGGACCGGCTGCGCATGGCAGTGTTCCCGCCCGGCAGCGAGGCGGGCAAGCCGGCGGTGACCCACTACCGCGTGATAGAGCGCTTCGGCTACGTGACCCTCGTGGAGTGCGTGCTGGAGACGGGCCGCACCCACCAGATACGCGCCCACATGCGCCACATCGGCCACCCCCTGTTCGCCGACGAGCGCTACGGCGGCATGGACATCCTGCGCGGCGAGCGCACGGCGAGCTACCGCCAGTTCGTGCAGAACGCCTTCAGGCTATGCCCCCGGCAGGCCCTCCACGCCCGCACGCTGGGCTTCGTCCACCCCACGACGGGGCGGCAGATGGACTTCACCTCGCCGCTGCCGGCAGACATGGAGGCCCTCATCGGCAAGTGGAGGAAAGCTTTTGGGCAATGACGGATGAGGAATGGCATCGCCGCAGGCGGCAACCCAACACTTTAAATTCGTAACACAACATTAAATATCATGGTACAAGAAAAGAGAAACATTGCCATCGTGTGCGGTGGCGACTCTTCGGAACACGACGTGTCCCTGCGCTCGGCACAGGGGCTGTACTCCTTCTTTGACAAGGAGCGTTACAATGTGTTTATCGTCGACATCAAGGGCACCAGCTGGAAGGTGGAGCTGCCCGGCGGCACCACAGCGCCCATCGACCGCAACGACTTCTCGTTCGAGCACGGCGGCAAGCGGCGCCTCTTTGACTACGCCTATATCACCATCCACGGCACGCCGGGCGAGAACGGCCTGCTGCAGGGCTACTTCGACCTGATTGGCATGCCCTACTCCACAAGCGGCGTGCTGGTGGAGGCCATGACATTCGACAAGTTCGTGCTCAACAACTACCTGCGCGGCTACGGCGTGAGCGTGGCCGACAGCCTGCTGATAAGGCGCGGCTACGAGGAGACCGTGAGCGACGACGAGATCGAGGAGCGCATCGGCATGCCCTGCTTCGTGAAGCCGGCGGCCGACGGCAGCAGCTTCGGCGTGTCGAAGGTGAAGAACAAGGACCAGCTGGCGCCGGCCATCCGCAAGGCCATGCTGGAGAGCAGCGACGTGATGGTGGAGAGCTGCCTGGTGGGCACGGAGATCTCGGTGGGCTGCTACAAGACACGCGACAAGTCGGTGGTGCTCCCGGCAACGGAGGTGGTCACCTCAAACGAGTTCTTCGACTACAACGCGAAGTACAACGGACAGGTGAAGGAAATCACGCCGGCGCGCCTGTCGCCCGACACGGCCAGCCGCGTGGCCCGGGTCACCAGCCACATCTACGACATCCTGCGCTGCAACGGCATCATCCGCATCGACTACATCATCGGCCGCGGAAAGAACAGGGAAGGCCAGGAGGTGGACAAGATTAACATGCTGGAAATCAACACCACGCCGGGCATGACCCCCACCAGCTTCATCCCCCAGCAGGTGCGCGCCGCCGGACTGCAGATGAAAGACGTGCTCACCGACATTGTGGAAAACCAGTTTTAAATGAAGAATGAAGAATGAAGAATGAAGGAATGGCATGCGATTCTTCATTCTTCATCCAACATTTTTCATCCAACATTCAACATTATGGACATTCCATCAGAATTTGACCCCATACGGCCCTTCGAGCCAGAAGAGCTGCCCGAGGTGTTTGACCGGCTGGCCGCCGACCCGCAGTTCAGGGCGGTGGCGGGCCACGTCTTCCCCGGCGTGCCGTTCGACACGCTGGCCGCCAGGATGCGGAAGTGCAAGACCAACCTTGAGTTCCAGAAAGCCTTCTGCTACAATTTCCTGAAAGGGCTGCTGGCCAAGGCCTCCAAGGGCTGCGACATGGACTGCTCGGCCATCAGCGCCAAGGGCCGCTACACCTTTGTGAGCAACCACCGCGACATCGTGCTCGACTCGGCCCTGCTTGACGTGCTGCTCATCGACGCGGGCTTCGGCACCACCTGCGAGATTGCCATCGGCGACAACCTGCTGGCCGCACCGTGGATAAAGGACTTGGTGCGGGTGAACAAGTCGTTCATCGTGGAGCGCAGCGCCGGCATCCGCGAGATGCTGGCGGCCAGCAAGCGCATGGCCGCCTACATGCACTTTGTCATCGGCGAGAAGAACGACAACATCTGGATAGCCCAGCGCGAGGGGCGCGCCAAGGACAGCAACGACCGCACGCAGCTGTCCATCCTGAAGATGATGGCCCTGGGCGGCGAGGGCACGGCGGCACAGCGCCTGGCCGAGCTGCACATCGTGCCCCTGGCCATATCCTACGAGTATGACCCCTGCGACTGGCTCAAGGCCCGGGAGTTCCAGCTGAAGCGCGACATGCCGGGCTGGAAGAAGACCGGGCAGGACGACGTGACGAGCATGCAGACGGGCATCATGGGCTACAAGGGGCGCATCCACTACCACTGCGCGCCGTGCATCGACAGCTTTATCGGCAGCCTCGACCCGGCCATGGCCAAGGGCGACCTGTTTGCCGCGGTGGCGGCGCACATCGACCGCGAGATCTTCCGCGGCTACCGCCTGTATGCCGGCAACTACGTGGCGGCCGACCTGCTCAGGGGCAGCACCGCCCTGTCGGCCCACTACACGGCTGAGGAGAAGGCCACCTTCGAAGACTATCTCGCCACACAGCTGGGCCGCATCGACCTGCCGGGCAAGGACGAGCCGTTCCTCCGCGAGCGGATGCTGGAGATGTATGCCAACCCGGTGTTCAACCAGCTGGAGGCGCTGCGATGAGGGCGCGCGGGGCACGGCTGTGCGCGCTGGCACTGGCCATGGCGGCGGTGACGGCCTGCGAGCGCGACAGCTACGACAAGGGCACGAGCGAGCACTCGCTGGCAACAGCCGACTTTGTGGAGGCGCACACGGACAGCGGCCGGCAGGTGACCTGCGCCGTTACCGACGGCGGGCGGCGGCTGACGCTCACGCCGCCGCTGGCACCCATCTGGGCCACGGTGGCCGACACGGCCTACCGCGCCATCCTTTACTACAGCCGGGCTGAGGGCGGCATGGCGCGCCCGCTGTCCATCACCCCTGTGGCGGTGCTCGCGCCGAAGCCGCGCGCTGAGCTGAAGCAGGTGAAGACCGACCCGCTGACGTTCGAGTCGGCCTGGATGAGCTGCGGCGGCAAGTATCTGAACGTGGGGCTTTACCTGAAGACGGGCGAGGCGACGGGCGGCGACCGCCCACGGCACACCCTCGGCGCGGTGAGCGAGGGCGCGCGGCAGAACGCGGACGGCACGCGGACAGCCCTGCTGACCCTGTATCACGACCAGGGCGGCGTGCCCGAACACTACTCCAGCAAGCACTACGCCAGCATCCTGTGCGGCGACATTCCGTGCGACTCCATCGCGCTCACTGTCAGCACCTACAAGGGGAAGACGGTCAAAACGGTGGCCGCGAAGTAGATTGCACAAGCAACAGAAAACAGGCAAACAGAAACCCAACGACATAGCGAACATTTTGAGATAGCATAAGATGAGAATAGATAGCTGCATAAATGAGGACTGTTTGTCAGCAATGAAAGAAATAGACGATAATTCTATTGACCTTATCGTTGCAGACCCACCATACCGGAAAGTCGTTGGAGAAAAATGGGATTATCAATGGAAAACAGAACAGGATTATGTTAAACCCAAATCGGTCATTAGATTTCGTCCCGGGTTGCTGTTTGTTTCGTGCAGCTTGCCACGTAAGTGTTGAAGGCATAGCGGGCTATGGCGAAACACTTACGGCAGCAAGATGCCGGAAGAAACAGTGACAAGGGGCGGAAAGAGGGAAGACTTCTCACTTTTTTGCCTATTTCGGTCTAATGACCGATTTGGGTTAAATGGTCTCTTAAATGGATAAAAGAAGCGGCCCGAATATTGCGAATAGGCGGCACTTACTATTGCTTTGGCTACTTTAGAACTTTGGCCCTGCTTGTTTGTCGGTTTCATCGGACACGCGTCTCTTGCGCATAGACAAGATGAGCACAACCACATCGGCTGCAATGACCATCCACCAGAAGAGTGCCTCTTTGTGCAGCCCCACCGAATAGTCAACCAACAAGCCCGCAATGGAAATGGCAAACAGGTTGTAGAAACTGTTTGTATCGTCTATCAAGGAAAGTTGGTACTGCCTGCGGTTTTTCTTGACTCCATAAACAACAGACACGGCAAGTGCAAGCGCGGCGATGAAGAAAAGCCCACAGGATATATAAAAGACAGTGTCATTGTCCTCCACAATGGGTTCAACGACTCTGACCAACAAGATAAAGTTCAACAGCGTGTTTTGGAAAATAATCAGTTTGTTCATTGCTTCACTTGTTTTGGTTACCGCCCCAGCCAGGCCTCGGGGTTGAGCTTCGCCTTCTCCCGGCGCAGCTGGAACTGCAGGATGTTCTCCGCGCCCACTGTGCCCAGGGCCTGCCGCGTGGACACCTTCTGTCCCCTGCTGACAGCCACCCTGCCAAGGTTGCAGTAGACAGAGATGTAGCTGCCGTGGCGCACCAGCACGCCCCACGAGCCGCCGCCGGTGCTGAACACGGCGGTCACCTCGCCATCGAAGATGCTGCGCACCTGTGCGCCCGGAGCGCCCTGGATGTTGATGCCCTTGTTGTCAAGCCGCACATTCTTCAGTCCCTCCACGTTGTACTGCCCGTAGTGGCTCACGATGTGGTAGGGCCCGGCCACAGGGACGGGCAGCCGTCCGCGGTTGCTCGCAAAGCTGCCGCTGATGCGGCGGTCTTCCGAATCGGCGGTGTACATCTGCGCTGTCGACTTGCGTGCCTCGGCCACCTCGCGCTCGTGGGCCTTGGCCTCCTGCCTTGCCCTGCGCTCCGTCTCGCGGCGTTCCTGCTCCGCTTCCCGCGCGGCAGCCTCGGCGGCGCGCCTCTCCCTGGCCGACCTGTTGGCCGCCGCCCTGGCCTCGGCCTTCAGCCGCTCCTCGCGCGCCCTGGCCTCGGCAATGCGGCGCGCGCGCGCTTTGGCGGCAGCCTCGGCCTCCGCTTTCTTGCGCGCCAGTTCCTCGGCGCGTCTGCGCGCAGCCTCCTTCTCCGCCTTGCGTTTCGCCTCGGCGATGGCACGCTGCCGCGCCTTCTCCACCTCGATGGCTACCAGGCGGTCAATCTTGGCGTTGATGGCCTCGTCTTTCTTCCGCTGCTCGGCGATAATCCGCTGTATGGTCTTCTGCTCGCGCTGCAGCGAGGTCACCACTTTCTGCTGCTCCACTTGCTTGCCTTCCAGTGTGCGGTGCTCGCGGATGCCGCGGTCGAGCAGCACGCCTTTCTGCTGCTTGGCCGAGGTGATTTGCCGGCGTTTCTGCTCTACCTGTGCGCGCTTGCTCTTCACCATCTCCCCCTGCACCCGCTGGTAGGTGGCATACTCGCGCATGAAGCGCATGCGGCGGAACATCTGGGTGAAGTTCCTGGCACTGAATACGAACATCAGCTGGTTCTGCAGCGAGCGGTTGCGGTGCATATACCGCATGGACTTCACATATTTCTGCTTGCGGTCGTCCAGCTCGCGCTGCAGTTCGTCCAGCTGTCCGTCCAGTTTGACAATGTTGCCGTCAAGCCGGCTGATGTCGTGGCGAATGGTGTCAATGGCCTTCCGCTTGTCGGCTATCTCCGTGTTGATGACCATCAGGTTTTGCAGCCTTTTCTTCACGCTGCGCTCGTTGGAGCGCAGCCTCCGCTCCTGCTCCCTGATGTTCTTCTTGATTTGCGTGCTCTGGCTCTTCAGTCCCTTGATTGAAGTTCCGCCCCTGGCCTTGGCCTGCTTGCGCCTGGGCTTGGCCTCCGTGCCCCGCCTGGCCACTTTCTTCAGTGTGCTCCGGCTCTTTGTGGCTGTCCGCTTGCGCGCCTGCTGTGTGGCAGCGGCCTTACGTCGCTGCGTGGTGTGAGTCTGTGCAGAGCCTAAGGCGGCCGTCAGCGCCAGGCAGAGTGCAAGCAGCTTGATGCGTCCTCTCCCCATCATCACATTGACATCAGGCGGCGCAGGATGTAGTCTACGTCCACTTCCTTATACTTGCTTGACACCGGCGTGCGTGTCTCCCAGTCGCTCTCGTGGCCCAGGTAGTTGAGCGTGAGGTTGATTTTCACCTCCTTCTTGGGCAGGGTGAGCGTGATGGCGTGGCGAGAGGGGAACGGCTTGTCCGACAGTTCCTTGAACTCGGTGTAGTCCCAGTTGAGCTGCGAGTTGCCGTGGTACTTGTCCAGGTAGCGCACGTTGGCCATTCGGATGAGCATGGAGCCTTTGTCCGCCAGCCAGCGGTACGACAGCTTGTCGCTGCCGTCAAGGCTGATGATGACGTTGTCGCCGCTCAGGTCGGTGTGGTAGTCGCCCATCATGTCTGCCGTCACCTTGGAGCGGCCCGGTGCGAACAGCTCGCCCCAGAAAAGCCCCTGGAGGGTGTAGAAGTTGATGCCGCTGTTGCGCATGAAGTCCAGGTGGTTATAGGGCACCTTGAGATACTGCTTGTTGATGCGGTCCATCACCAGCACGTAATCCTTGGTGAACTCCAGACGCGCGGCCTCCACAAAGCCAAAGGCCATCAGCTGGAGGCGTATCACGTCGTCGCGTTTCATCTTGAGATTGCCTGTGAGACTGATTTCCTGCGATCCGAACTCCACCTTGAACTTGATTTTCGAGGTTACGAACTGCCAGTTGTGCGCCGTGGCCGACACTTTCTCCAACAATTCGCGCCCGGCCTGTCTCGTGGAGTCGGCCACGACAGCCGGCTTCTCGACAGTCTTGGCAGTGCGGCACGAGGTCAGCATGAGCGGCAGTGCGAGGGCCGCTGCGGCCAAAGTCTTGATAACTTTCATCTTTTCTGTCTTTTGTATTTTGGTGCTATATATTTGCGTTTCCTTATCTTCTGGAGCAGCAGTTTTCCTGCCGGGCTTGCCTTGGATGCCGCCTGCCTCCACAGCTCCACCGCGCGGGCCGTGTCGCCGGTGACTGCGTAGATGTCGCCGGCGTGCTCCGTCACCACATGGTCGTCAGTGGTGTCGTTCTTGATGGCCTGGTCGATGTAGACGCGGGCCTCGGCGGCCCTGCCTTGCAGGAAGAGTATCCAGGCGTAGGTGTCCAGGTAGGTGGCGTTTTCCGGCTCGGCTGCAATGGTCTTCGCGCTCATGCGCTCCGCCTTGTCAAGGTCGGTGTTCAGCTCGCTCAGATAGTAGGCGTAGTTGTTCAGGCATCCCACGTTGTCCGGGTTCCACTGGAGGCACGAGTCGTATGCTGCGAAAGCCTCGCGCCGCGCCCCCTGCTTGTAGAGCAGGTCGCCCAGCAGCTCGTAGCAGTCAGACATCATGTCGGTGTCGGCTTCCTTGCCTCCCGTGCTGACTGCCGCCTTGAAGGCGCCCACCGCCTCGGCCTCCTGGCCAAGCCGGTAGTGCGCTATGCCTTCGAAGTAGCAGAAAGCCATGTGGTCTGGATTGTACTGCCGTCCGGCCTTGCACAGTCCGACCACCTGTTGCATGCTGTCACGCTCCCATGCGTAGGCCACCAGCCTGGTGCGTGCCGCCGCGTTGTCAGGCTCGATGTCCAGCACCCTCCGCAGCATGGCGGCGATGGTGTCCTCGGGCATTTTCTTGATGCTCATGTAGCTGGCGCAAAGCTCGGCCATGGTGGCGTCGGTCTGCGGCGTGGCGAGCACGCGGCGGAACAGGTTCAGAATCTTCGTGCTGTCGCCGCCCTGCTCCTCGTTGTGGCTGATGCACTGCCACAGCACCGTCTTGCGCAGGTCGGCCGTGGCGTCCCTGTTGGTCAGGATGTTCAGCGCAAGCGTGTCGGCCTTGTCTTGCTGCCCGGTGGTGTGGTAGTAGTTCTGCATGAACACCAGCGCGTTGAGGTTGTCGGGCTCCTCTTTGCAGATGCCCTTGAACACCTCGTAGGCCTTGTCGGCCTCGCCGTTGTTGAGCAGTGTCTCGCCGTACATGCCACGGTAGCTCATGTCGTTGGGATACTGGTCGGCCAGAGCCTTCATCTCGGCAATGGCAGCCTGCTTGTTGCCCTGCTGGGTGTAAATCTCGCTCTTGGCGTACGACAGCCGTGCTGTCTTGCCCTCCAGCTGCTCCAGCCGCTCGACGCACTTCACGGCGTTGGCGTAGTCGCCCTGGTTGCGGTAGAGCTGCACCAGGGTTCCGATAAGGTCTTCGCGCTCCTTGTCCAGGGCCACTGCGCGTTCAAGGGTGGCGATGGCCTCCGGGTATTTGGCGTTGGCGATGTAGACATTGGCCAGCATTTCCAGGAATGTGGGACTGTCGGGGCACAGGTCGGCAGCCTTGCTGATGCAGCGCAGCATGGCCCCCTTGTCTTTCATTTCACCGTAATACTGGGACAGAAAATAGTAGGCTTCCGGCCGCGTCGAGTCAATCTCCACGCAATGGCGCAGCAGGTCGAAGGCCGCATCGCCGGCCCCTTTCTCCCGCTGCACGATGGCCTCGAGGAAGAAGCTGTCGTATTTCATGGCCTTGTCGCTGCCCTGCGCCGCCGTTGTGCAAACGCACAGCAGCAGTTGCAGCAGCGTGAGGCATAGCGTCTTGCAAAAGCTCATATCGGGTTTTGTTTTTGAACGTCTGCTTGGAAGTGCGCGGGTGGCGGGCCTCTATTTCACCCCGGTGTGCCCATAGCCGCCTGTGCCGCGCTCGGTCGCGCTGAGCGTCTCCACTGGCTCGAACTCGCCCTGCTCGTGCCGCGCGATGACCATCTGTGCGATGCGCTCGCCGTCGTTGATTGCAAAGTCAGTGTCCGACAGGTTGATGAGCAGCACCTTGATTTCGCCGCGGTAGTCGGCGTCAACCGTTCCCGGCGAGTTGAGCACGGTGATGCCGTGTTTCAGAGCCAGTCCGCTGCGCGGGCGTATCTGCGCCTCGTAGCCCTGGGGCAGGGCGATAAACAGGCCCGTGCCCACCAGCTTGCGCTCCATGGGGCGCAGCACTGTCTGGCCGTCAAGGTTGGCTCTGAGGTCCATGCCTGCGCTCTGCGGGGTTGCGTAGGCCGGAAGGGGGTGGTGCCCCCTGTTGATGACTTGTATTTTCATTGCTGATAGAGGTTGTCGTTCTGTATAGTTGGCAAAATTACTGATTTCTCCCCGAAAGGCCATATTTTTCATCTTAAAAGTGGCTTTTTGGCCAAAAACATTTATTTTTGCACCCTGGCTATCCGGGGGATGCAGCAGCTTCCCGGTGGAGGCTTTCCACCCACAACGACAAACGTAACTCTCACCATGATGAATTGGCAACAACTGATAACCAACAAGCGGCTGGGCCAGGAGGTTCGCCACAGCGAGCGCCACGATGACCGTACGGAGTTCAAGCGTGACTATGACCGCTTGATTTTCTCTGCGCCGTTCCGCCGGATGCAGAACAAGACCCAGGTGTTTCCCCTTCCTGGCAGCGTGTTTGTGCACAACCGCCTCACCCACAGTCTTGAGGTGGCCAGTGTGGGCATGTCGCTGGGCTGCGACGTGGCGCGATGGCTCACAGAACGGCAGCCGGAGCTGGCCCACACTATGATTGGCGAGATAGGGCAGATTGTGGCGGCGGCGTGCCTGGCCCACGACATGGGCAACCCGCCCTTTGGCCATTCCGGTGAAAAGGCCATCCAGACCTTTTTCACCGAGGGACCCGGAAGCATGCTGCGCGAATGTGTGAGCGAGAGCTTCTGGAGTGACATCACCCACTTTGAAGGCAACGCCAACGCCTTCCGGCTGCTTACCCATCAGTACAAGGGCCGCCGGGCGGGCGGCTTTGTGATGACCTATTCCACACTGGCCAGCATTGTGAAATATCCGTTTTCATCGGCAAAGTCAGGCAAGAAAGGCAAGTTTGGCTTCTTTGGGAGCGAGAAAGACTACTTTCGGCGCATTGCCGATGAAATGGGCATGATTTGTAGGTCGGAACCCGGCGAGCCTCTGTGCTATGCCCGCCATCCGCTGGTCTATTTGGTTGAGGCTGCCGATGACATCTGCTACGAGGTGATGGACATTGAGGATGCCCACAAGCTGAAGATTCTCTCGTATGAAGAGACGGCCGAACTGCTGATGGGATTCTTCGACGAAGATGTGCGTCTGCGCATCGCACGGCGCATTGTTGACGAGGGGCTTTCAGATGAGAGCGAGAAAGTGGTCTACATGAGAGCCTGTGTCATTGGCTGCCTGGAGCACGAGTGCGCCCGTGCCTTTGTAGACCATGAGAGCGAGATTCTGGCCGGCACGTTCGGCGGCAGTCTCGTGGAGGCCATCAGCGAGCGGCCGCGCGAGGCCTACAGCCGTTGTGCCAGCCTGTCAAAGCGGCGCATCTACCGCAGCAAGCCGGTGCTTGACGTGGAACTGTCGGGCTATAAAATCATGGAGACCCTGATGGAGCAGATGACGGCGGCCGTGCTCCATCCCGAGCGCTACTACTCGCAGCAGCTCATCGGGCGGGTGTCGAGCCAGTACCACATTGACGCGCCCGACCTGGAGACGCGCCTCATGGCCGTTGTCGACTATATCAGCGGCATGACCGATGTCTATGCCCTCGACGTGTACCAAAAGATAAACGGCATCAGCCTGCCCATCGTCTGACGGGCTGGCTGATGCCGCTCTGTGCCGGCTGTCGCGCTCAGGCGCGCTCCTTGTATATCACGTTGTTGGCCCCGCTTGTGATTTTCAGCGCCTCGGGGTGTTCCTTGATGAACGAGTCGATGTGGCGCATGCGCTTGCTTTCCAGTATCTCGTCGACGGCAATGAGGATGCCGGTCTCCTCCACATCGCCGAAGCCGTCGTTGATGGCTGTCCCAAACAGTTTCATCGTGGGGCTCAGGCTCATGTAGGCGTTGACCAGGGGCGGGATGTTGTAGCCCAGCTTGCGGATCTCGCGGTTCAGTATGCGGTAGTCGTCCTTGAACGACTTTTCGCAGAACAGCGCCTCAAGCTCCTTGGGGTCGGACTCTATCTTCAGCGGCTTCACCGGGGTGATGAGGTTGTCCTTGTCGTCAAAGTGCTTCTTGAGGAAGTACAGAATCATGTCGCGCCCCTTGCGGATGTACGAGGGGTACATGGTCATCTTGCCGAAAAAGTACTTCACGTTGGGCTTGATGACTGTGAGCGCGCCCAGCCCGTCCCACAGGTTGTCCAGGGCGAACAGGCTCTTCGAGCCGTTCTTGTTGGTGTTCTGGTAGGGCAGCGACACGAAGCTGCGGCCCAGCTCGATGGTCTGCGGAAGATAGTCGTCCACAAACCGCTTGGAGAAATGGAACATGTGGCTTGTGGCCAGCACGGGCTGCCCGCCGGCGTCCATCTCGACATCGGTGCCCAGAATGTAGCGGTAGCCGCCGATGATCTCCTCGGCCTCGGGATTCCACACGATGAGCTGCTTGTAGCAGTTGTCCTTGGTGTCAAACTCATCCAGGTCGTATGCCTTGCCTGTACCGCCGCCCGCCTCGCGGAAGGCAATCTCGCGCAGCCGCCCGATTTCCAGCAGGACGTTTGGCGCGTTGTGTGCGTCAACGATGTAAATCTCGTTGTTGCTCTTGTTTGTCATGCGCAGCTGGCGCTCCGGCGTGAGCTCCCTCTTGAGCACCTCTTTGTCTACCGGCTGAATGATTTGCTGTTCCATTTGCGTTTGGAAGATAATTGTTGTTGGATGATAGATGTCTGATTACAGCTCGTACACGCGGTCTTTGACATACTGTGCCCATGCGGACGGCGTGCGGCTCCTGTCGAAGGTCTGCCAGGGGATGGGCTTCCCGATGGCCACGCGGAAAGTCTTGTGCACGTTCTTGTACATCTCGTCGACAAGGAAGAGCATGGCGATGTTCACCTTCTTGACGTAGCGGTCGGAGAAGTTGGCCAGTCTGTAGAAGAAGTCCGAGTTCTGTCCGCCGAAGTGGATGGGCACCACATCGCGGTGATACTCGGCGCTCTTGGTGACAAACGTCTTTTTCCACTCAACGTCGCGGATGTCCTTGCCCCGGCGCCTGGAGCAGATGCCGGCCGGGAACATCAGGATGTGGTTGTCGCTCTTGAATGCCGCCTCGACCATGGCTGGGAAATTGCGGCTCTGCGAGCCGGTCTTGTTGATGGGGATGCACAGCGGGGCGAGGCCCGGAAGGTTCATCAGGAGATCATTGACCAGGTAGCGGAAGCGCCCGTCGTAGCGGCGCCCGATGATGGCACCCAGCGCAACGCCGTCGGCACCGCCCAGCGGATGGTTGCTCACAAAGGTGTAGAGCCGGCCGTCATCCTTTGGAGGCAGGTTTTCCGAACCCGTCACCTGAAGGGTCATGTCCAGGTAGCGCACGCACTCTTCAAGCCATTCGGTCCCTGTGAGGTGACGGCTCTCCCAGAGATAGCGGTTCACCTCGTCCTGGTGGATGATGTGCTTGAGCCAGTGTGTCAGCGGGCGCGGCACAAGGCGGGCTTTCTTTCCCATCTTGTCGGCCAGAAGTTGGTCAATGTCAATGGTCTTTTCTGTTACCTGTTCCATTTCTCTCTGCTTCTACTAACTGAATGCAAAAGTAACAGAAATCTTTGTATTTTGCTACACTTTTCACCTAAAAAATGGCAGATGCAGCCGTCTTGGCACAGATATTCATACCATTGAAATAAATTGGAAGCAATGTGACAAAAACCGGTGCTTGCTGTATTGTGGTTCAAACCAGAAGACTTCCCCACTTTTGATGCGCTTCTTAACGCATTGAAAAACAATAAAATACATTATTGGAGTCCGAACCAGGAAAAATAAAAAGGAAAAAGTAATTTGCAAAGTGGGGGATTGTGGGGAATTTGTTGTAACTTTGACGGCAAAATCTTTTTTCTTAATTATAAGGTGTACGTATGCGCTTTTTAGGAAATATAGAGGCTAAGACCGATGCCAAGGGCCGCGCGTTCCTGCCTGCCGTGTTCCGCAAGGAGCTGCAGCAGGCCGGCGAAGAGGCGCTGGTGATGCGCAAGGATGTGTTCCAGGACTGCCTGGTGCTCTATCCCGAAACGGTGTGGAATGCCCAGATGGACAGTCTGCGCGCCCGGCTGAGCCGGTGGAACGCCGCCCAGCAGCAGGTGTACCGCCAGTTCGTGTCGGACGTCGAGCGGGTCACGCTTGACGGCAACGGCCGCTTCCTCATTTCCAAGCGCTACCTGCGGATGGCTGCCATCGGGCAGGACATCAAGTTCATCGGCATGGGAGACACCATCGAGATATGGAGCCGTGAGCGCGCTGAGCGCCCGTTCATGGAGCCTGAGGACTTTAAGTGCGCGCTCGAAAGCCTGATGGAGGACAACGCATGACCGCGCCTGTGAGAGCCGGAGGTTATCACGTGCCTGTGCTGCTGCGCGAGAGCGTTGACGGGCTTGGCGTCCGCCCTGGCGGCGTGTATGTTGACGTGACGTTTGGCGGCGGCGGGCACAGCAGGGAGATACTGCGGCGGATGGACACCACGGCACGCCTCTACAGTTTTGACCAGGATGCCGACGCCGTCTGCAATGCGGTGCAGGGAGACGGCCGGTTCCACTTCGTGCGCAGCAATTTCAGATACTTGAAAAACTGGATGCGCTATTACGGCGAGACCCATATTGACGGACTGCTGGCCGACCTCGGGGTGTCCAGCCACCACTTTGACGACGAGCGCCGCGGCTTCTCCTTCCGCTTTGACGCGCCGCTCGACATGCGTATGAACCAGCAGGCCGCGCTCAGCGCTGCCGATGTGGTAAACGGCTATGCCGAAGACAGGCTGGCCGACGTGCTCTTTCTCTATGGCGAGCTGCGCAACGCGCGGCGTATTGCCGCCGCCATCGCCGCCGCCCGCACAGACAGGGCGCTGGCAACCACAGGCGACTTGGCCGCTGCCGTGGAGCGCGTGATGCCCCGCGAACGCGGCAAGAAGGAGCTGGCCAAGCTTTTCCAGGCCCTGCGCATCGAGGTGAACCACGAGATGGACGCTCTGCGCGAGATGCTGGCCGCAGCCACAGGGCTGCTCGCTCCCGGCGGGCGCCTGTCGGTCATCACCTACCATTCGCTTGAAGACCGCATTGTGAAAAACTTCATGAAAGCCGGAAATGCGGAAGGAAGGGCCGTGCAGGACTTTTACGGGCGGACGGACACACCGTTCCGCTTGGTGAACAGCAAGGTGACGGTGCCCGGTGACGAGGAGTTGCAGCGCAACCCGAGAAGCCGCAGCGCCAAACTGAGAATAGCAGAAAAGAAAGGGAAAGAAAGTGTTGACGAGTGACAGTGAGATGGTGACAGCGCCACGCAGGAACGACGCTGAAGCGGACTGTGTGCAGCCCGCAGAGCGCAACGACGGGGAAAGGCTGGAGAAAGCCATCCAGAAAATCAAGGCCAGCGTGACCGAGGATGACCCCTTGCCATCGGCCGCGCTGACGCTGAAGAAAATCCTGGGCGGCGACATCCTGTCGGCCAGGCTGGTTCGCAGACAGCTCTGGCTGTTTGTGCTCATCGTGTTCTTCACCGTGGCCTATGTGGCTTTTCGCTACCAGTGCCAGCAGGACATGATTGCCATTGACAAGCTCGAGCGCGAGCTCAAGGATGCCAGATACAAGGCGCTGGCCAGCTCAAGCACGCTCACGGAGCGCTGCCGTGAGAGCCATGTCCTCGAAGTGCTGAAGAACAACAAAGACAGCGTGCTGCGCGTCTCAGACCAGCCACCTTATATTATAAATGTAGACGAGGATGAGTAAGTTTGACAACCGAAGCGTGATGCTGCGCTATTTCGTGATAGCCGTGTTCTTCACCCTGCTCGGACTGGTTGTCCTGGGCAAGGCCGTCTATATCATGACAGCTGAGAAAACCTACTGGACTGAGGTGGCCTCGCGGCTGAAGCGCGACAGCGTGAGCGTGAAGCCCACCCGCGGCAACATCCTGAGCTGCGACGGGCAACTGATGGCCAGCAGCATACCCGAGTTCAAGATATACATGGACTTTGAGGCTGGCGGACTGAAGAAGGACACCATGTGGAACGACAGCGTTGACCTCATTTGCGAGGGCCTGCACCGGATATTCCCCTCAAAGACCGCTGCCGAGTTCAAGCGTGATCTGGAGCGGGGGCACCGTAAGATGTCGCGCAACTGGCCCATCTGGCCCCGCCGCATTGACTACAACACCTATACGGAGGTGAAGCGGCTGCCCGTGTTCAACCTGTCGGCTTTCAAGGGGGGGTTCCACTGCGAGGAGTTCAACTCGCGCCGGCTGCCCTTTGGTTCGCTGGCCCAGCGCACCGTGGGCGACATGTTTGGCGCCAAGGACAGTGCGCGCTGCGGCCTGGAGCTGTCGTACGACTCTATCCTGCGCGGCGTCAACGGCATCACCCACCGCCGAAAGGTGCTCAACAGGTTTATGAATGTCCCGGTGACACCCCCCATTGACGGTGCCGATATCGTGACCACCATTGATGTGTATATGCAGGACCTGGCCGAGCGGGCTGTGGTGAACGAGCTGCGCGAAATCAACGGCGACCTGGGCGTGGCCATCCTCATGGAGGTGAAGACGGGCGACGTGAAGGCTATCGTCAACATGACAAAGTGCGCCGACGGCAAATACAGGGAAATCAAGAACAACGCTGTGGCCGACCTGCGCGAGCCTGGCTCGGTGTTCAAGACGGCCTCGCTGATGGTGGCGCTTGACGACGGGGTGGTGGACACCACCTACCGTGTGGACACCGGCCCCGGCGAATGGAACATGCACGGGCGCACCATGAAGGACCACAACTGGCGGCGCGGAGGCTACCAGGTTATCTCGCTGCCAAGGTGCCTGGAGGTGAGCTCGAACATCGGCGTGAGCCGCATCATTGACGAGCATTACGGCAACCACCCGGAGGATTTTGTCAAGGGCATCTACCGCACCGGACTGGCCAGCGACCTGCACGTGCCGCTGGTGGGAGCCACAAAGCCGCGCATCCGCATGCCGAAGAAGAACAGCCGGGGGCAGTATCTGAACTGGAGCAAGACGGCACTCGCGTGGATGAGCATTGGCTACGAGACACAGATTCCCCCCATCAACACGGTGACGTTCTACAATGCCATAGCCAACGATGGTGTCATGATGCGCCCCAGGTTTGTGCAGCGCATCGTGAAGAACGGGGAGACAGTGGCGGAGTTCCCGCCCGAGCGGGTGATGGAAAGCCGCATTGCCAAGCTGTCGACCGTGAAAACCATGCAGACCATCCTGGAGCACGTGGTGAGCCAGGGACTGGGCAAGAGGGCCGGCTCGAAGCTGTTCAAGGTGGCCGGAAAGACCGGGACGGCGCAGATAGCCGAGGGCGGCCGCGGCTACAAGTCGGGCGTGGTGAGATACTGGCTGAGCTTTGCCGGCTTCTTCCCGGCCGACAACCCGATGTACAGCTGCATCGTATGTCTGAAGAAGTCGGGGCTTCCGGCCTCGGGCGGGGTCATGTGCGGACAGGTGTTCCACGATATCTCCGAGGGCGTGATGGCGCGCCACCTCAAGCTTGACGTGGCCGACGCCCGCGATTCGGCATCCATCCTTGTGCCCGACGTGAAGAACGGTGACGTGCTGGCGGCTGACTATGTGCTGGAACAGCTGGGCATCAAGACCAGCCGGCAGTGGAGCGGGAGCTATGCCACCGGCAACCCCATCTGGGGCAAGGCGGCGAGAACAGCCGGCGAGGTGGTGCTCCGGCAGGTGAGGCCAGCCCGCAACAGGGTGCCCGACGTGGCGGGCATGGGCGCGCGCGACGCCGTCTACCTGTTGGAGAGCTGCGGCATGAGGGTGAGGCTCAAGGGCCGCGGCCGGGTGGCCAGCCAGAGCTATGCGCCCGGACAGGCTGTGGTGCCCGGGGGCGTGTGCGAGCTGACCCTGGAGAACTGACCCTGTCTTTTCTTCTGCAAGATACGATTACAAACCTAACAGATAGAACATGATGAAACTGAACGAGTTGCTCAAGAATGTGAAGGTGCTGGCCGTTAACGGCCCGACGGACATTGAGATTGCAGGAGTCGACATAGACTCCCGCCACATCAAGGCTGGATACCTGTTTGTCGCCATCAGAGGCACGCAGGCCGATGGCCACAGTTATATCGGAAAGGCAGTGGAGCAGGGCGCCGTGGCGGTGCTCTGCGAGACATTGCCCGAGGCCTTGGCCGAGGGCGTGACCTATATCACGGCCGGGTCGACAGAGGATGCCGTGGGTCCCGTGGCCACCGCCTTCTATGGCTATCCGTCGGAGAAGCTGCGGCTGGTTGGCGTGACGGGAACCAACGGCAAGACCACTGTCGCCACTTTATTATATAATATGTTCCGCAAGATGGGCCACAGGTGCGGGCTGCTCTCGACCGTGTGCAACTATGTTGACGGCGAACCGATTGCCGCTGACCACACCACGCCCGGCCCCATCGAACTGAACCAGCTGCTGGCACGCATGGTCGAGGCCGGCTGCGAGTATGCATTCATGGAGTGCTCCAGCCATGCCATCGCCCAGAAGCGCATCGGCGGACTGCGCTTTACGGGCGGCATCTTCACCAATCTCACGCGTGACCACCTGGACTATCACAAAACCTTTGAGAACTACCGCAACGCCAAAAAGGCGTTCTTTGACGGTCTGCCCAAGACCGCCTTTGCCATAACCAACGCCGACGACAAGAATGGCATGGTGATGGTGCAGAACACCAAGGCCACGGTGAAGACCTACTCGATACGGACGATGGCCGACTTCAGAGCGCACATCATCGAGTGCCATTTTGAGGGCATGTACCTTGACATCAACGGCAGAGAGGTGGGCGTGCAGTTCATCGGCAAGTTCAATGTGAGCAACCTGCTGGCCGTCTATGGCGCAGCAGTGATGCTGGGCAAGCAGCCCGAGGACATCCTCGTGGTGATGAGCACGCTGAAGAGCGTGAGCGGACGGCTGGAGCCCCTGCAGTCGCCCACAGGCTATACCGCCATCGTGGACTACGCCCACACGCCAGACGCCTTGGCCAATGTGCTCAACGCCATTCACGAGGTGCTGGAGGGCAAGGGCCGCGTGATCACAGTGTGCGGAGCGGGCGGCAACCGTGACAAGGGCAAGCGCCCGCTGATGGCCCAGGAGGCCGTGAGACAGAGCGACCGTGTGATTATCACCAGCGACAACCCGCGCTTTGAGGAGCCGCAGGACATCATCAACGACATGCTGGCCGGACTCAACGCCCAGCAGATGAAGAAGGTGCTGAGCATCGTTGACCGCCGCGAGGCCATCCGCACAGCCTGCATGATGGCCCAGAAGGGCGATGTGGTGCTCATTGCCGGCAAGGGCCACGAGAACTACCAGGAGGTGAAAGGGGTGAAACACCACTTTGACGACAAGGAGGAAGTGAGAAAGGCTTTCCAATAACCAACAACCGAAAGGCTTATGCTGTATTATCTTTTCAGGTTCCTAGACCAGTACGACATCTCGGGATCCCACATCTGGCTGTACATCTCGTTCAGGGCGCTGCTCACCCTTATTCTCTCGCTTGTCATCTCCGCGTGGTTCGGCGAGCGCTTCATCAAGTTCATGAAGCGCAGAAACATCTCGGAGGTGCAGCGTGATGCCAAGATCGACCCCTTTGGCGTGGAGAAGAAGGGCGTGCCTACCATGGGCGGCATCATCATCATTGTGGCCATCCTGCTGCCAGTGCTGCTGCTCGGGCGCATGAGGAACATTTACCTTATCCTGATGATTGTGACCACGGTGTGGCTCGGCTTCCTTGGCTTCCTTGACGACTACATCAAGATTTTCAAGAAAAACAAGGAGGGACTCAAGGGCAAGTACAAGATTGTTGGGCAGGTGACCATCGGCCTGATTGTGGGGCTGGTGCTCTATTTCAGCCCGGATGCGGTGATGCGCGAGAATGTCACGCTGGAGAAGCAGAACCACGTGACGGTGGTGAAGCACAAGAGCGAGGCGGAGAAGTCGCTCAAGACCACGATACCCTTTCTAAAGAACCACAACCTGGACTACCAGGAGGTGATGGCGTTTTGCGGAAAGTACAAGACAGCGGCGGGCTGGGTGCTCTTCGTGGTGATGACCATCCTCGTGGTGACAGCGGTGTCGAACGGCGCCAACCTGAACGACGGAATGGACGGCATGTGTGCGGGCAACTCGGCCATCATCGGCGTTGCGCTGGGCATCCTGGCGTATGTGTCAAGCCACATCGAGTATGCGGCCTATCTGAACATTATGTATATTCCAGGTTCTGAGGAACTAGTGGTGTTCATCTGCGCCTTTGTGGGAGCCATGATAGGTTTCCTGTGGTATAACGCCTACCCGGCCCAGGTGTTCATGGGCGACACAGGCTCGCTCACCATCGGCGGGATTATCGCCGTGTGCGCCATCATTATCCACAAGGAACTGCTGCTGCCGGTGCTCTGCGGCATCTTCTTCGTGGAGAGCCTGAGCGTGATCATCCAGACACAGTGGTTCAGGTGGGAGAAGCGCAAGGGGCGGCGCGTGCGCGTGTTCCGCGCCACGCCCATCCACGACAACTTCAGGCGGCTTGACTCGCAGCTTGACAAGACGAGCACCTACCTGCTGAAAGGGTGGCCGCACCGGCCGTTCCACGAGGCTAAAATCACCATACGCTTTTGGATTGTGACCGTCATCCTGGCCGCGCTGACCATCATCACGCTCAAGGTGAGGTGAGGGCGGTTGCGCCAGGTGAAGCAAACGGGCGCGGAGAACGGCGCTGCCTATGCCGGGAACGGCAGCGGGCCGTCACACTTGCAAACACACATAGACAAATCATTTAGAACATCAGCTTATGAAGAGAATCGTGATATTGGGAGCCGGCGAGAGCGGTGCAGGCGCCGCCGTGCTGGCCAAGAAAGAGGGCTTCGACGTGTTTGTGTCGGACATGTCGACGATAGCCGACAAGTACAAGGCACTGCTCGACAGCCACGGCATCAGCTGGGAGGAGGGCCACCACACCGAGGAGCGCATCCTTGGTGCCGACGAGATAGTCAAGAGTCCAGGCATCCCCGACACCGCCCCGATGATGGTCAAGGTGAAAGCCAAGGGCATCCACGTCATCAGCGAGATAGAGCTGGCCGGGCGCTACACCGACGCCAAGATGGTTTGCATCACGGGCAGCAACGGAAAGACCACCACCACATCGCTCATCTACCACATATTCAAGAAGGCCGGCTATGACGCCGGACTGGCCGGAAACATCGGAAAGTCACTGGCCTTGCAGGTTGCGGAGTCGCCCCACGAGTATTACATCATCGAACTGAGCTCGTTCCAGCTTGACAACATGTACGATTTCCGCGCCAACATTGCCATCCTGCTCAACATCACGCCCGACCACCTGGACCGCTACAACTACTGTATGCAGAACTATGTGAATGCCAAGATGCGCATCATCCAGAACCAGACCCCCTCGGACGCGTTCGTCTACTGGAACGACGACCCCGTTGTGAAGCGCGAGCTGGGCAAGCATGACATCAAGGCCGGGCGATACCCCTTTGCAGAGACAAGGGAGCCGGGCTGTGTGGGCTATGTAGAAAAAGGTGAATACACCATAGAGCGGCCAACCGTGTTCCGCATGAGTCAAGACGAGCTGGGCCTCGCGGGCAAGCACAATCTGTACAACAGCCTGGCGGCTGGCATCGCAGCCAACCTCGCGGGCATTGACCACGAGGTGATTCGCCAGGGACTGAGCGACTTCCCCGGAGTGGAGCACCGGCTGGAGCGGGTGACCACGGTGAACGGCGTGCTGTACGTCAACGACTCAAAAGCCACCAATGTGGACGCCTGCTGGTATGCCCTGGAGAGCATGAAAACCAAGGTGGTGCTCATCCTGGGCGGAAAGGACAAGGGTAACGATTACAATGCCATCAAGGACTTGGTGGCACAGAAGTGCAGCGGCCTGGTGTATCTCGGAGCCGACAATTCCAAACTGCACAGTTTCTTTGACGGAATGGGCATCCCCGTGCGCGACACCCACTCCATGAAAGACTGCGTGGAGGCCTGCCGCGAGATGGCCCGGCCCGGCGAAACGGTGCTGCTCAGCCCGTGCTGCGCCAGCTTCGACCTGTTCAAGAACATGGAAGACCGCGGCGAGCAGTTCAAGGCACTGGTGAGAAACCTCTGATGACGTGGAGCAAACAAAGAAATGAACAAGAAAATAGGCAACATATTCAAGGGCGACAAGGTGGTGTGGATGGTGTTCTTCTTCCTCTGCATGATTAGTGTGGTGGAGGTGTTCAGCGCTTCAAGCGGTCTGACCTACAAGAGCAACAACTTCATCATGCCCATCGTCAAGCACTCGGGCATGCTTCTCTTAGGCGTGTTTGTGGCGGTGGTCATCCTCAACATCCCATGCCGCTACTTCAAGCTGGCCACACCCTTCCTGCTGGCTGTCTCGGTGCTCACCCTGCTGTGGGCGTTCTTTGGCGGCGAGAAAATCAACGGTGCGCAGCGCGTCGTAGAGCTGATGGGCTTTACGTTCCAGCCCTCTGAGATTGCCAAGGGCACGATGGTGCTTGTGGTGGCGCAGATTCTGAGCGCCACACAGCATGAGCACGGGGCCGACCGCAACGCTTTCAAGTACATCATGTTTCTGACAGTACCCATCGCCTTCCTTATCATGATTGAAAACCTCTCCACCGCCATTCTGCTCTGCACGGTCATCTTTCTGATGATGGTCGTCGGGCGGGTGCCGGCCAGGCAGCTCGCCAAGCTGGTTGGTGTGGTAGTTGGGCTGGCGCTTGTGTTGCTGCTGACAGCCATGGCGGTGGGACGTGACAACGGAGAAACGCCCCCCGGGCTGAGCCAGGCCCGCCAGACAGAGGCTGCGCAAGACTCCACAAAGGAGAAAAAAAGTGCAGTGGCCAGGCTGTTGCGCCGCGTTGGCACATGGCAGTCACGTGTCATGACGTTTGCCGATGACGAGAAGGTGAAACCCGAAGACTACGACCTGGACAAAGACGCGCAGGTGGCACATGCCAACATCGCCATTGTTTCGAGCAACGTCATCGGCAGGGGACCGGGCAACTCCGTTGAGCGCGACTTCCTGGCCCAGGCTTTCTCAGACTTCATCTTTGCCATCATCATTGAGGAGACGGGCATCTGGGGCGCGGCGTTCGTGGTGCTTTTGTATGCCATTCTGCTGTTCAGGGCGGGCCAGATAGCCAGCCGGTGCGAGAACAACTTCCCCGCTTTCCTTGTCATGGGACTGGCGATGCTGCTCGTTGTGCAGGCCACATTCAACATGATGGTGGCCGTGGGCATCGTGCCGGTGACAGGCCAGCCGCTGCCGCTCATCAGCAAGGGCGGAACCTCGACCATTATCAACTGCGCCTACATCGGGGCCATACTGAGCGTGAGCCGTTCGGCCAAGATGCGGACATCCGCAGGAAGCGGCCCTAAAGCCAGTGCTGGGGCGGCGCGTGCCGAATAAAAAATAGGCGGTTATAGTGGGAAAGAAAAATAAAAGTTGTAATTTTGCGAAATGATATGACAGGCCCGGACCTGTCGGAATGAAGAACAGAAAAATGGACGAGGAAACAAGAATTGTCATCAGCGGAGGCGGAACAGGAGGGCACATCTTCCCCGCAGTGTCCATTGCCAACGCAATTAAAAAGGTGAGGCCCGAGGCCAAGATACTCTTTGTTGGCGCCCTGGGACGCATGGAGATGCAGCGCGTGCCAGCCGCCGGGTATGAAATCAAGGGACTTCCCGTGCGCGGACTCATCCGCCCGCTGTGGTCACCCAAGAACATCAGCGTGCTTTTCGACTTCTTGAGAAGCAAGCGGATGGTCCGTTCCATTATCAAAAACTTCAGGCCACAGGTCGCCGTCGGCGTTGGAGGCTATGCCAGCGCGGCCACCCTTGACGCGGCCAGCAGCATGGGAATACCCTGTCTGATACAGGAGCAGAACTCGTATGCCGGCGTGACCAACAAGCACCTGGCGGCCAAGGCGGCAAGGATATGCGTGGCCTACGACCACATGGAACGCTTCTTCCCCGCCGGCAAAATCATCAAGACGGGCAACCCCGTGCGCCAGAACCTGCTGGAGAACACCATGACCAGGGAGGAGGCACAGGCAAGCCTCGGTCTTCGCCCGGGCCGCAAGACCATCCTGCTGGTGGGCGGAAGCCTCGGCGCAAGGACGGTCAACGAGAGTGTGATGCACCATCTGGACCTGGTGAGAGGCAGTGACGTACAGTTCGTCCTGCAGACGGGAAAGTACTACTACGCCAAGGTCATGGACGAGCTGAAAGCGTTTGGCGACACACCCAACCTCAAGGTGACCGACTTCATCGCCGACATGGGCGCCGCTTACAGGGCGGCCGACCTGGTGGTGAGCAGGGCCGGGGCCGGGAGCATCTCGGAGTTCTGCCTCATCGGAAAGCCTGTCATCCTTGTGCCCTCGCCCAATGTGGCCGAAGACCACCAGACAAAAAATGCCATGGCCCTGGTTGAAAAGGATGCCGCCATCTGCATGAAGGATGCCGAGGCCACCGACAACCTGCTGCCACTGGCCATCAAGACGGTGGGTGACAAGGCCCGTCTGGACACGCTGAGCGCGAACATCAAGAAGCTGGGCATGCCCAACTCGGCCGACATCATCGCCGGGGAGGTGCTGAAACTTATAAAATAGAGTCATGGAACTGAAAGACATTAAAGCTGTTTACTTTATCGGCGCGGGGGGCATCGGCATGAGTGCCATCGCCCGCTACTTTATACACAAGGGACTCGTAGTGGCCGGCTACGACAAGACCCCTTCCGACCTCACCCGCCAGCTGGAGCGCGAGGGGATGCTGATACATTACGACGAGAACGTCGATGAGATACCCCACGTATGCAAGAAGCGCGAATCTTGCCTCGTCGTCTACACGCCGGCCATCCCCGCAGAGCACAAGGAGCTGCAGTATTTCCGCGCCAATGGCTTTGACATCCAGAAGCGGGCGCAGGTGCTGGGCACGCTGACCCGCTCGCACAAAGGGCTGTGCGTGGCCGGAACACACGGCAAGACAACAACGTCGACCATGTGCGCGCACATCCTGCACCAAAGCCATGTGGACTGCAACGCTTTCCTCGGGGGCATCTCGAAAAACTACTCCACCAACTACATCTTGAGCGAGAGCGACTATGTCGTGATTGAGGCCGACGAGTTCGACCGCTCCTTCCACTGGCTGTCTCCGTGGATCAGTGTCATCACAGCTACCGATCCCGACCACTTGGACATCTATGGCACAAAGGAAGCCTATCTGGAGAGCTTCCGCAAATACTCCTCGCTCATCCAACCGGGCGGCGCACTGATTATCCACACCGGGCTGGAGATGAAGCCCGACCTGCAGAAAGGCGTGCGCCTCTACACCTATTCGCTCGACATGGGCGACTTCCATGCCGACAATGTGCGTATCGACAACGGCGAGATAACATTCGACTTCGTGTCGCCGGTGGAGTGCGTGCCCAACGTTGAACTGGGACAGCCGGTGCCCATCAACATCGAAAACGGCGTTGCCGCCATGGCCATGGCGCAGCTGAGCGGCTGCACAGCAGACGAACTCCGCTATGGCATGAAGACCTACAGGGGGGTGGCGAGACGCTTTGACTTTAAGATAAAGACAGACAGGCTGGTGCTGCTCAGTGACTATGCACACCACCCCAAGGAGATTTACCAGAGCGCAAAGAGCATCAGGGAACTCTACCGCAACCGCAAGATTACCGCAATATTCCAACCGCACCTTTATTCACGCACACGCGACTTCTACAAGGAGTTTGCCAACAGCCTGAGCATGCTCGACCGCGTGGTGCTGTGCGACATCTACCCGGCACGCGAAAAGCCAATCCCCGGGGTGACCTCGCGGCTGATATACGACAACCTCAAGCCCGGCGTCGAGCGCGAACTCATCACCAGAGACCAGGTTCTTGACTATGTGAAGAGCCACGACTTCGATGTGCTCATCGTCCTGGGGGCCGGCGACCTGGACAACCTTGTGCCCGAGATAACCAAGATTCTCCAGCAGAGACTGCCCGGCGCGTCAAAGTAGACAGCCTCGCCGCGAAGTAACAGTTCCCGGCTCCGGAGAGAGACAGAGCCGGAACGCTGACAGACACACAACCCGAAAAGTGGAGCCATAATGACGCTGAACTGGAAAAAGACGCTGATAGCCACCATCGACATCCTGCTGGCCGCCTATCTGGCACTGGCCGTCACGGCTTTCAACAAGCCCGACGAGAGCAAGCAGGTGTGTACACAGGTGAGGGTTGACATCACGGACAACGTGGTTGACGGATTCCTCAGTGCCGGTGAAATCAAGCGCATCCTACAGCGCAACAAGATCTACCCGCTGGCCAAGCCGATGAGTGCGGTCGACGTGCGGCTGATAGAGGAGACACTCAGGCGCAGCCCCTTTGTTGACATGGTGGAGTGCCACAAGGCGCAGAACGGCCTTGTCTGCATCACGCTGACACAGCGGATGCCCATTGTCAGGGTGAAGGCCGACAACGGAGACGACTACTACATTGACAACCGTGGGGGCGTGATGCCCAACACCAAGTATGCCGGCGACCTCGTGGTGGCCACCGGCTGTGTGTCGAAAGCCTATGCACGGAAGGTGCTCACGCCCATAGGCAATTTCATCGTGAACGACAGGTTCTGGCGGAACCAGATAGTGCAGATTAACGTCCTGCACGACGGAACGATGGAGATTGTGCCCCGGGTGGGCGAGCACGTGGTCTACCTGGGGCGCCCGACACAGGTGCCGGAGAAACTTGCGCGCCTTCGCAAGTTCTACCGATACGGTCTGAACAAGGCGGGGTGGAACAAGTACTCGTATATCAACCTGGAGTTTGACAACCAGATTATCTGCAAGAAGAAAACGAAACAACAATAGCATAAAAGCAAAGATGGCAGCAAAGGACTTTATTGTAGCAATCGAGCTCGGGTCATCCAAAATGACCGGAATAGCAGGAAAGAAGAACCTTGACGGCAGCATCAACGTGCTGGCTGTGGTCAAGGAAGACTCTTCATCGTTCATTCACAAGGGAGTGGTCTACAACAGCGACAAGACCGCCGTGTGCCTCACCAACATCATCAACAAGCTGAAGGCACAGCTGTCCGCCGACATCACCCAGGTGTATGTGGGCATTGGCGGACAGTCAATCCGCAGCGTGCGCAATGTCATCACCAAGAACATGGCAGTGGAGACCAAGGTGACCCAGGACATGGTGATTGAACTGATGGACGCCAACCGCAACATGACATATCCCGACCAGGAAATTCTCGATGCCGCCGTCCAGGAGTACAAGGTTGACGCGCAGTACCAGATCGACCCTGTCGGCATCCAGTGCAAGACTTTGGAGGGAAACTTCCTCAACATCCTTTGCCGGCGGTCATTCTACAACAGTCTGAACAAGTGCTTCGAGGCGGCCAACATCTACATCGCCGAGATGTACCTCGCGCCGCTGGCTCTGGCCGACAGCGTGCTGACCGAGGCGGAGAAACGCTCGGGCTGCGTGCTGGTAGACCTTGGAGCCAGCACCACAACCGTGTCGGTTTACAGCAAGAACATCCTCCGCCACCTGTCGGTTCTCCCGCTGGGCGGCAACAACATCACCAAGGACATCGCCTCCCTGCAGATGGAGGAGAGCGAGGCCGAAAAGATGAAGCTCAAGTATGGCTGTGCCTATACCGACAACGCCGACATCGACAACAGTCTGATGCTGCCCATAGACGGCGAGCGAAAGGTGGAGAGCCGCAAGTTCATCGAGATTGTGGAGTGCAGGCTGGAGGAAATCATCGAGAACGTGTGGTACCAGGTGCCATCAGACTATTACGACAAGCTGCTGGGCGGCATCATCCTTACCGGCGGAGGGGCGAACATGAAGAACATTGACAAGGCCTTTGTCATTCACACCCATATTGACAAAGTGCGCATAGCCAAGTTTGTCACGCAGCCCATCGTTTCGACCAATGCCGACATCAACGCGAAGAACGGCATGATGAACACCATCCTGGGACTGCTGGCCAAGGGTGACGTGAGCTGTGCCGGAGGGGAAATCGACCCCAACGGCGGCCTCTTTGACAGTCACAAGTCTGCTGCGCCGGTGGCCGAGGGCCGCACCAAGGCCCGCCAGCCCAACGAGACACCGGCCGGGGTGGTGCGCACGGAGGCCGAAAAGCTGCAGGCCGAGGAGGAACTCCGCCGCCAGCGCGAGGAGGAGGAGCGCCGCCAGCGCGAGAAAGAGGAGGAAGAGGCCCGCAGGGCTGCCGAGGAGCGCCGGCGCAACAGCTTCTGGAACAAGGCTGTGCGCAACTTCAAGAAGCTGGGCGAGAATATGTTGAAAGCCGATGAGTAGGCCGGTTGATGATTTAGAATAGCTATTTACGATTATGACAGATCAGTATAACAATATCGGAGTCGTTGACTTTGTCGCTCCGGAAAAGGAAAGCAGTATCATCAAAGTGATTGGCGTGGGCGGTGGAGGCGGCAATGCCGTCAACCACATGTACCGCGAAGGCATTCACGATGTGTCGTTTGTGCTGTGCAACACTGACGCCCAGGCTCTTAACGACAGCCCGGTGCCGGTGCACTTACAGCTGGGCAAGGAGGGGCTCGGCGCGGGAAACAAGCCCGAAAAGGCGCGCCAGGCGGCCGAGGAGAGCATCGAGGACATCAAGAATATGCTGAGCGACGGCACGCGGATGGCCTTTATCACCGCCGGAATGGGCGGAGGCACCGGAACGGGCGCCGCCCCGGTGATAGCCCGGGTGAGCAAGGAGATGGGCATACTCACGGTGGGTATCGTCACCATCCCGTTCCGCTTTGAGGGTGACCGCAAGATAGACCAGGCGCTTGACGGCGTTGAGGAGATGTCGAAACATGTCGATGCGCTGCTCGTCATCAACAACGAGCGTCTGCGCGAGATATATCCCGAGCTTACTGTCCTTGACGCCTTTGGCAAGGCTGACGACACGCTGAGCGTGGCAGCCAAGAGCATTGCGGAGATTATCACGGTTCACGGACTTATCAACCTCGACTTCAACGATGTGAAGACTGTCCTCAAGGACGGTGGCGTGGCCATTATGTCAACAGGCTATGGCGAAGGCGAGGGCCGCGTGAAAAAGGCCATTGACGACGCGCTCAACTCGCCGCTGCTCAATGACAACGACGTGTTCAACTCCAAGAAGATTCTGCTCAGCATCTCGTTCTGCGGCCAGAAGGACGGACAGGACGCGCTGATGATGGAGGAGATGAACGACGTTAACGACTTCATGGCAAAGTTCGACAACTTCGAAATCAAGTGGGGACTGGCCACAGACCCAGAGCTTGGCAAGAAAGTCAAGGTCACCATCCTGGCCACAGGCTTCGGCATCGAAAAGGTGGAGGGCATGAACGGCCACATGAAGCGCCACAGCCAGGAGGAGGCCAACCGCATTGCCGAGCAGCAGGAAATAGAGGCCGAGCTCGCCAACCGCCGCAGCCACTACTACATCAAGGACCGTAACGACACGCGCTACAAGCGCCGCCCGCACATCTACCTGTTCAACCAGGAGGACCTGGACAATGATGATGTCATCTCGTCCGTGGAGTCCACGCCCACCTACAAGCGCACGAAGGACATGCTCAGCAAGATACGCAACCAGTCGAACGGCGACCACCTGGTGAACAAAGAGCCAGCCGATGGCGCGGGGAGTGTCCACCGCGTAATCACATTCGGATAGGCCGCGGAAAGGCGTGGCACCTGTGGCACGGCAGTGCCGCCACCCAGATACAGACAGCAGATCCAACCAATACGAACAACAGATATGGAACTATTTGAACAAGTAAGCAAAGACATCGTTGCGGCCATGAAAGCCAAGGACAAAGTGCGCCTTGAGGCACTCCGCAACATCAAGAAAGTGTTTATCGAAGCCAAGACGGCACCCGGAGCCAACGACACCCTTGAGGATGCCGCCGCCCTGAAAATCTTGCAGAAGCTGGCCAAGCAGGGGCACGACTCGGCAGCCCTCTACACCTCGCAGAACCGTCCCGACCTTGCCGAAGAGGAGCTTGCCCAGGTCAAGGTGATCGAGTCTTACCTGCCAAAGGCCATGAGTGCCGGAGAGATAGAGGCCGCAGTGAAAGCGATTATCGCGCAGACAGGTGCCCAGAGCATCAGGGAAATGGGCAAGGTGATGGGTGTCGCCAGCAAGCAGCTGGCCGGAAAGGCCGATGGAAAGGCCATTTCTGAGGCAGTAAAGAAACTGCTGGCCTAAGTCGCCGGCCTCACCCGCCCGTCAAGCGATGCGCTTCTTCTTCAGAAAGTCCGACCGGATAGCCCTGTCTGTCCTGTGCCTTGTCTTGCTTGGACTGCTCCTCTATGTGTATTCGGATGTCAGTCCTTACAGGCAGACAGGAGTGACTTCACGCGACAAGGGGGAGGACAAGGAGCGTAAGTCTGAGTGGGGGGCAGCGCGAAACAACCGCTATCCGTTCTCAAAAGCCCGGTTTTACCGTGACCGGCAAATCATTTACAGGGTCGAGGGGAAAGCCGCAGAGCGGTTTCCCTTCGACCCTAACCGTGCCGACAGCACCCAGCTGCTGCGCCTCGGGCTCAGTCCGTGGCAGGTGCGGGCCATCTACCGCTACCGCGCCCTTGGCGGAGTCTACCGACGGGTGGCCGACTTTGCCAAGGTGCCCGGACTGACTGCCGGGCAGTACGCGCAGCTCAAGCCCTATGTCCGTATCGGCGCCGACGCGCAGCCGGCGTCCGAGCTGCCCGAAGTCAAGGCAATAGCCCTGCGCGACTCGCTGCGCCGCCTGGGGCGCATTGCCAAACTGTCTGCCGGCGAACACGTAGACTTGAACGCTGCCGACACAGCCGCATTCAAGCGGGTGCCCGGCATTGGCTCTTATTATGCCAGCCGCATTGTGAGCTACGGCAACAGTCTTGGCGGCTACGTCAGTGTTAACCAGCTCGATGAAATCGATGGTTTCCCGCCGGAGGCCAAGCCTTTCTTTGTCATAGGCAACGCCAGTACGCGGCCTCTTCTCATCAACAGGCTCAGCCTTAAGCAGCTGCTCCGCCATCCATACCTCAACTTCTTCCAAGCGCGCGACATCGTGGACTATCGCAAGGTGCACGGCACTATCCGCCAGCTTGACGATCTGGCCTCGTCACCCAATTTCCCTGCCGAGGCCATAGAGCGCCTCAGGCCATACGTAGCCTACTGACCTTGCCGCGTGCCACCCATCTCTTGCCCCCGCCTTTTCCCCTCTCGCATCATCCAAAATCGGTCATTAAACCGATTTGGGGGTATGGTGCAAGGAGGGTCTGCGCCATGAAAAGTGAAAGACAAAAGGCACTTTCTGAAAATAAATTGGTATCTTTGTTGACGTAATGAAAACGAAGTTAACAGAGATATGAGAACATTCATCAACGTAGAAGACCTTGGCAACCTGCAACAGGCACTGTCCGAGGCAGCCGAAATCAAGCACGACCGTTTCAAGTACCAGCACCTTGGCCACAACAAGACGCTGCTCATGATTTTCTTCAACAACTCGCTGCGCACACGGCTCAGCACACAGAAGGCGGCGATGAACCTGGGCATGAACGTCATTGTGCTCGATATCAACGCCGGGGCGTGGAAACTGGAGACCGAACGCGGTGTCATCATGGATGGCGACAAGAGCGAGCACCTGCTGGAGGCCATCCCCGTGATGGGCTGCTATTGCGACCTCATCGGCGTGCGCTCCTTTGCCGGACTCACCGACCGCGACTACGACTATGCCGAGACCGTGCTCCGGCAGTTCATCAAGTACAGCGGCCGGCCGGTGTTTGCCATGGAGACAGCCACCGTCCACCCTCTCCAGGCCTTTGCCGACCTCATCACCATCGAGGAGCACAAGCCGGTGCCTCGGCCCAAGGTGGTGCTCAGCTGGGCGCCCCACTGCCGCGCCCTTCCCCAGGCCGTGCCCAACTCCTTTGCCCAGTGGATGAACGCCGCCGACGTGGACTTTGTCATCACCCACCCCGAGGGCTACGAGCTCGACCCGCGCTTTGTGGGCCATGCCCGCGTGGAGTACAACCAGATGAAAGCCTTTGATGGCGCCGACTTCATCTATGCCAAGAACTGGAGCTGCCCCGGTGTCACACGCCCGGACGACTATGGAAAGATTATCTGCGACGACCGCAGCTGGACTGTTGATGCAGCCCACATGGCTGTCACCAACAACGGCAAGTTCATGCACTGCCTCCCGGTGCGCCGCGGCCTCATTGTCACCGACGACGTGATCGAGGCCCCCTGCTCGCTTGTCATCCCCGAGGCCGCCAACCGCGAGATTTCCTGTTCCGTGGTCATCAAGCGCATGCTCCAGTCGCTTTGACACCGCGGCTTAAACCCAAATCGGTCATTAGATTTCGCCCCGGGTTGCTGTTTGTTCCTGCAGCTTGCCACGTAAGTGTTGAAGGCATAGCGGGCTATGGCGAAACACTTACGGCAGCAAGATGCCGGAAGAAACAGTGACAAGGGGCGGAAAGAGGGAAAACTTCTCACTTCTTTGCCTGTTTCGGTCTAATGACCGATTTGGGTTTAATGGTTGCTACGAAAAAGTGCAATGTCCCCCAGTCGCTTGTTTTGCACTTCCTGTAAACCTTGTTTTGCCGATGAAATCGGGAAAAAATGCAATGACATCATTCAACAGGCATCAATGATAGCCCAGACCACACTGGTAAAAAGGAGAGGAAGCCGAAAATCTCCAAGAGTAGGCATGAATGAACTTATAATAAAATAACTGAAGTTTCCCACCCCTCTGTTATCAGAGAGTGAGCACTATACAAAATTC
>ERZ808252.46-NODE-46-length-129897-cov-18.200012_pt1 | contig 129897 bp, 128 predicted proteins | sample MGYA00521242_ERZ808252 | MGnify/ENA primary metagenome ERZ808252 (study PRJEB31516, sample SAMN03275581) | gut metagenome | biome: mammalia-associated habitat; material: feces | host: Papio cynocephalus | place: Kenya | collected 2012-08-07 ...
TGTGTGGATCAGATGATTTCATCTTGTTGATGAAATTCATTTTATTTATTGTTTCGAGTACATTCAATATTTGAAATAATCATCCATCCCTTGATAAAACCATTATGACAAAGATAACATCTGTCTCCTGGTTTTACCTTTGTAGGTTTTGATGACACCCTAAAACTCATTTCCTGATTTCCATCCTTCACAGTTTCCAACTCTTTCTTGTAGTCTTCCCATTTTATTGTTTTTGGGATTGTAATAAGAATCGCAAGATGTTCCTGCGATTCATTCACAAAACTTTCAAAATCCAAAATTCTCATTACCATAAACTTTCACTGTCCGAATTTTCATCGTCTTCATAAATCTCCACCACAGCCTTGTTCAATGAACAGAACGTGGTCAATGTGGTACATACATTCTTGTTTGCAGACATAACCATATGTGATCCCGGTCTTGGATCTGCCTTACCATAACCCTGATGGTCAACTATGAACCTTTCCCTATTTTTCTTCATTTTCTTCATCATCGTATTCTTCAAGAACCGCAGTCATCACAAACCTATTTGAACCATTCCATCCAGCAAAATTACTTCTTCCCCCCTTTGCATACCAAGCCACAATAGTATGTGCAGTTCCATCCTCACAAGTATTGATGACAGTCTTCTTCACTTTTTTCATCACCATAAACCATCTTCCATATCATCCTCAATATCCTCACCTATTCCATCGGGATATTCTTCCTTCATCCTCTGAATATACTTGTCGGTCACTTCCTGAGACATATAATACTTCTCTGGAACATCATCTTCAAGCACATCCTCGACAGTCTTTTCCAGTTTCATTGGTTTTGGGAATTCATAATAAGGATTTGGTTCATCATCAGTCTTCAATATGGAAATCATAAAGATTCTTTCTCTGTTCTGGGGAACACCATAATCCTTTGCATTCAAGACCTGATAATAATTGACATATCCATAACTTTCAAGTTCCTTACACCATTTGTTAAAAAGATAGAAGAATTTTTCACTCACCAGTGCCTTCACATTCTCGAACATAAGATATTTCGGTTTCTTTGCAAGAATGGTCTTTCTGCATTCCCAGAGAAGTGAAGACCTTGTGCCTGAACCCTCTTCACCACCTGCTTGCAGACCGGCATTGCTGAAATCGGTGCAATTTTTTACTATACATCCATTTGCCGTATATGAATGATCATTCTCAACTTCAAGATTATATACTTCACAATCAGTATCAAATATTTCAATACTTCTTATAGGACACCAGATATATCCATTTTCATAAAATGCATGATCTTGTTTTGCATTTTCTGTTTTCCAACAAATCTGCCACTGCGGTGCTTGATTTACAACTCTTCCTTCAATTATATTATTGTCTGTCCTCTTTTGATAATAAATCTTATAAGGCATTTTATATACTTTTGCAATACATTGTGCAACTCCATAAATCAATTCCTTACTTACAGAATTTATTTTATAAAGTTTCGATTTTTCAATATAGCTACCATCACTTGCAAGATATCCTTCAACAAATGATTTGAGATATTCAACAGGAAGATTTATGGTTTCACCATCAATTTTCTTTCCACTGGCGTAATAACCATATCTACCCACAAATTCATACAATTCTTTTGATAAAATTTGAATTTTATTAACTGCTCTTTCTTTAATTATTGTATAATTGTATCCACAATCTGTTATTGCCTTTTCCAGAGATAATTTATCTCTATCTGAATCATTACAACAAATTATAATCCCAAATGCTGTATTCTGAACATTCTTTTTCCATCCATCACCAACATATCTACCCATCAAATACCAAAAACTATATTTTGTAAAAAGATTTGATATTTTATTTGAATTTTTATGATGACCCCATCTATTATCTTCAACACCACTCCATTCAGGAAATTTTGATTCAGTATTGATAGCAACACCAAGATAATCCTTTTCTGTTAGATCTTGTGCTTGCTTCCAAACAGGATCTTTGAAAACCCTTATGGACTTATGTCCTTTTCTATACATTTCGCGAACATAAAATGGATGATTTCCTGTGCAGTTGATACTATCGGATGCCATAACTTTGATATTATACAACTGTCCTTTATAATTTTTTTCCATCAACTCAATAACTTGTTCATACTTATTATTGTGTGTCAAGACAAAATCATCACAAGTAATGTCTTCAATTTTTTTCAAACCATCTTTTGTCATCACAAGAGTTCCTGCAACAAAACATGGACTCGAATAAGTAAACAACTCAAAGTCAGGAACTTGAGACCAATCAATCTTTGAAATGTCCCCATAATTTCTGTCCTTGTATTCGGGAAACAATGCATCATGTGCCTTTATTGCGGACTTATCTATCTCGCTCCATCCCACAAGATCAAAAGGAATCCCGAGTCTCTTCAAAGCAAGACACTGGGAATCATAACCTGAAAATGCCGTAAAAACCTTCAAAGGTTCTTCTTCTGTATATTTTTTCATCATAAAATTATTTTTTCTAAAATTTAAACACTTCTAAATTTTTAACTTTTGTCATATAATTTCCAACTCTTGTTCTGATGTATCCAGATTCATATTTGAACAATGTTCCACTATTCACAACATCAAATTTATTTTCAAAATCTTTATGGTTATAAAATTCAATCCCACCAATAATCAGATCTGGATGATTATTTATAATCACAATTTTTTGAGTTTTGATACCACCAAACTTTCTAAATATTTCTCTAAAATAACTTTCTTTATCCTTGAAATATGATGGTTTTGAATCCAATTGTTTTCCACAACAAAAATTATTCAACTTACTTATATATTGCAATGTATCATCATTCAAATCTATTGTGAAAAAATCATTATCAAGCATAAATGTAAATACATATGCAAAATTCACAGGTTTGATATGACCATTTACCTGATCACAAGGAACAAGTGCAGGAAAATTCAATACTTCATCTTTTATAAATGTATTACCATTTCTGATGATATTGTTCTTCACATCAATGATCATATCATTTATTATGAAATCATTCTTGTCATATCTCCAAAATGGAGTCTCATTATCCTTTCTTGAAATTTTAATACCTTTTGACTTGCAATATAATTCAAAAAGATACTCTGCGACTTTTCCTTTTGTAATATTTTTTATTCTTTCTCTGATTCCATCATTATCATATCCAAGACCCAATCTGTCATATGTATACGGAACTGATAAAATGGCATAAACAACAGCTTTATTTATTGCAATGTCATAATCTTTCACATCAAAATCATTCCAGATAATAATATCATTTTTATTTACCATAATGAGACATTCGGTTTATTTTTCCTATGAAATAACTCATCAAACATATGATACATACAATCAACTACAATACTATTACCTGCCAATTTCCAATGTCTTGAATCACCCAAATCGGAAGTTAAAAGTTTATCAATGTCTGCATCATCTATACCCATAAGTCTATAGCATTCTCGTGGAGTCAATCTTCTTGCATTACCATCACCTGTTGCAACAAATATTGCAGTTTTCAATCCTTCTGGTCGTGTAGTAATTGTAGGAGATACATTATGACCTATATTTCTCAAATTATATGGCTGTATGAGATCCCCTTTCTTTGCATCTGTTTTAATGACAGTATCTATAATTTGTTTATACAATCTACAAACATCATCCATAGTCAAGTACATTCACCACAATTCCATATTCTTCTTCACAGGTCTGTTCAAAAACAAATTATCAAACATATGAACCATACATGATGTTACGATAGAATTCCCATACATTTTATATAACTCACTGTCTTTCAATCCACAGGAAAGCATATAGTTGATGTCAATGTCATCAACTCCCATAAGTCTTCCACACTCTCTTGGTGTCAATTTTCTTATTCTATATCGTTTCATAAAATATTTTTCTTTAATAAAAATAACAAATTATCATAATTCACCACAATTCTTCAACATTTTTTTCTTTTCTGTCAATGAACAACTCCCTAAATATATCTGTCATTATGTCAACAACAATCGAATTCCCGAAAAGAGTATTGATGTTTCCTAAACTTATTCCAGATTCAATCATCCTGTCAATGTCATTGTCATCAATTCCCATCAACCTGCCTATCTCCCTTGTTGTCATTTTTCTTATTTTTCCTTTATGAAAAATTTTGAGAAAATTATTTGTATTGTTGTGATGACCAGCACATATACACCTACAGACCCCATCAACATACATAACAGTGTCCTGTTGATGGGGTCCAACCTTGACTATATGAACATCATTTGACATCAGCTCAGTTTCTTCCTGTATTCCTGCAAGTCAAGATTGTCACTGACATATTTTATTGAACTCACTCTTTCAAAATTCAGCACAAGAATATATGCAAGTTCCATATCGAACAGACAATCAGTTTTGTCAGATTTCAATACAAAATCACATCCTGTGAAACAATCCTTTGACATAAGATCATCACATATTTCATAACATCCATACAATGGTTCAGGATAATCCACATTCGGATGATACAATGTGCAATTGTCCACTTCATAAAAATCCCCTGGTTTCAAATCCTTGCTTCCTGCATATCCCACATTTATGATGTGGATATCTTTCGGCAAATCCTTCAATGCATTTATTACATTCAATGCACCCACACCGGTTATCAAAACCTGAATATCCTTATCGAGAATATTTTTTTCAACAAGTTTATCAACAAGTTTCAATTCTTCCTTTTCCGCAATTACAATCAATTTTTTCATAATTCTTTTCTTCCTATTTTTATTTCACCCAATTTTATCTTTTGATATAGATCATAACTTCTTAACTCACATTCATCAAGAGTTTCATAATAACCATCCCTTGAACAATCTTTGTCATCACATCTGTTGTTCAAAAAACAATATCCACAACCTCCTGATATCTTATCATCATACCATCTACAATGAAATCCTGCAAATTCAATAACCTTGTTTTCATTCAAATTTGAAAGTTTCACTGTATCAATCTTTTCAATCAAATCGGGACTTATATTGTCATTTGTATAATATGCGACATAGTCCTTTGCATTTGGAGCAACATATAATTTGATGTCATTCAACTTTTGAAAATCAATCCTGTATATATTGTAAACATTATATTTCTGCACATTATGAAGATGATTACAAAAGTCAAACAAAAAATGTTCATTGTTCTTCAAATTCTCATCAGACAATAGATAAATCCTTTCAGGATAATCATACTTCCTGTTCTTGTGTTTCGGAACAAGTCCCTGACTCCTTATCTTCAAGTCATTTTCAACAGGAGATACATGATAAAGATATTTCACTTTTCCCGATTTTTTCAATTCATCAAAAATTTCTTCATCAAATTTCTTATCAAAGTAATAAACCGACCCAATTTGAAATGATTTGAAATACCCTCCCATATTCAAGATTTGATATATGTCCTTCAACACATTTTTATTGACATCAGATGTGTCAATCATAATTGACTTTCTTTCAATATCAATTTCTTCATCAGTGAAATTGTACTTCTTCCTAATATAGTCAACCATTTTATCAATAGGGTAAGTTCTTATCAGTCCTTCACTTATAAAAGTTTCAAAATCCATCACCATAATTCTTTCTCCTTATTTTCCTTTCTGTCAATGAACAACTCCCTAAATATCTCTGTCATTACATTTACAACTATACTGTTTCCAGCAAGTTTCTTGCATCTGCTTGATGGGATGACCTTCAAAATTTTCTCCACATCATTGTCATCAACACCCATCAATCTGAATGCTTCCCTGTCAGTCAGTTCTCTCACCTTGAAATTTCTGTCCCATAAGTAATTGTCTGTGGAAAATGTGGTCAATGTGTTTGAATAACCGTCTCCCGTGGGTTCAGCATACATACCAAGACCAAACTTCTTTCCCATATCTCCATAAAGATGACGTCTTCTCTTTTCTTCATCCGTTCTTCTCTGTTTCAATATCTGCGGGGGTTTCACACCATTTTTATGAAGATAAACATCATCACCTATGACTTCACACATCATATGAAGAGTGGTTTTGAGATATTTTCTTCTTTCCCACCCATCCTTCTTGAAATACAGATTATTGTCTACATTTCTTTCTACTATGTCATCAAGAGTTTTTATCCGCATATCCTATTCAATTCCCTTCCTATTTTTTCTACAATTCCACACACCAACAAACAAGTTCAATATGTGCATTTATCCATAAAAAATATAATTTTCATAAAAATAACAAAAGAAAATAAGAAAGGAAAATGTGGCTCATTTGTCATATTATATAATAATGGTGAAAAAAATTGATTTTAATGAATTTAATTCATAAGAATTTAACTTTGTTATTTTTTATATAAAAAAATTAATCATATGGAAATTATCTTGGATGAACTTTATCCTGTTGAATTCTTCAATCATGGTGGTGTAGTGAAACTGACAGTCATTAATGACTGTCTTATGAAGGACTATAGTCTCAAAAAGAAATATACTTTCTTTGATTATAAATCATATAACAGATTTTTCAGGAACATATATCTTTCATATATGCATAATCATCCTGAATTGAATTCCATAGATGTTTATAAATTTATCAATTCTTGTGTTGAATTTAATTCATATATAGGTAATTCATTATATGTGGTCGATCTTGAATATGATAATCTTACTTCATATGAAACTGCAAAATTTTATTATTCTGGAGATAAGAAGTTTCAGGAACTTGCACCAAGGGATCCATATGGTATCAAGAATGTCAATTTCACCCACATAGATGAGAATGATGACAGATGGGACACATATAAGAAACAAAGATTTGAAAATGGATTTGATGATTCTGAACTCTGGTCTCTTGATGGGACAATCTCAAAGTTCATATATCCAAGACTGAAGTCATTTTATGAGAATGTTTGTGAAATAGCCTGTCATCCTGTAAACATGACATTTGAACAGTGGAAAGACATCTTGAAGAGAATGGTTGATGGATTTGAACTTCTTGCGGATGATAGAATAAAAACTGATGAAGAAGAGAAGAAGGAAAATGATGCCCTTGATCTTATGTGTGAATATTTTTATAGTTTATGGACATAGAAATTTTGAAAATTGAAACATTATTATCTTTGCAAAAAATAATTTTGAGACAATATGAGTTATTTTGAAAAGCATTTGATTATGCGATGACAAATTATGTTGAAAATGATGAATTTGAGGCTTGTCAGGATGGTTATATAACAGGAGCAGAAGAAGCAATTGAAAAGGCATGGAAATTTATAATTTCACATTATCCATCTTCTTCATTGAGTAATTCTGGAGATGTGAGATATGGTTATGATGTGGGGTTTACTGGGGAAGATTTTTATAATTATTTTAAGTTGTAGTTTATGAAAGCGAGAGTGAAATATACTGACATTGTTTATAATTTTTATCCATATAAGGTGGATGAAAAATCAGGTTTGATTGTTTATAAGAGAATTGACGGGTCAAGAGAACCTAATGACTTATATAGGGTTGATACACTTGAATTTATAAAAGAATAGTTATGGAAATAATTGGAATTTTATTATTTTTATTTGTACTTATTTTTGCTGGAATTTCAGGAAAGGCATTTGCTGATGAAAAGAATGTGAAAGGATGGATATCTATTATAGTTGCCATATTTTTTGGTATTATTTTAACTGTGATTATTATCATAGTTCCTGAACCACCAAAAGAATATCCAGCAGATAAATATGAGTTGAATATGAAGTTGACAACAATTGATGGTGTCACTGATACCACTTATGTAATTACACGAAAGAAAGAAAGAAGCACTATGAAAATTATTGACAACAAGAAGGACTACTATGACTATCTTACTGGAAAGTATGGAATTGATGAGAAGATAGTCTTTGACAGAAGAAGATCAGAGACATATAATATGTTTGTCAAGAGAGTGGGCCAAAGTGCTCTTGACAACCTTGATGTATATGGAGGGAAACTGATTTTAAAGCTTGGTGATTATAACTATATCTTTATAAAAAATAAAGAGACTGATTTCAAGTGGGAGTTTCCTGATAAATATATATATGGCAGTTGGTTTAACAGATATACAAAGGATAATCCATACTTGACCACAGCTGAAGAAAGCGAGAAAGAATGGAAGGATTTGAAAGATGAGATTCTTGCATTGCATTATTATATAGATTATAAAAATCATAAAGGTCATTATACATATGATTTTTATGTCAAAAATCCTATTTTGACTACATTTGGTGTTGTGCCTTCATTTATTTCTGCCGATGAGATATATAATAAGATATATGATTATATATCACATAAGTGTGAGAAACAAATTATAGACAACAGGACTGATATTGAACATCTTGAATCTGCCGGATTTGATAAAAAAATGTCTTTCAGAAATATAAAATGACAGTTTATGGGAGGTAATGCATTTGATGGACCATGTCTTATAAAATGGATAGGTAGTAAAAGAGTACAGAGCAGGGAGATAATACAATATTTTCCTTCTTTCATAAACACATATTATGAACCTTTCTGCGGTGGATGTTCCGTTATGCACAGATTAATGGAGGCAAATGTTCATAATGTGGAAAAATACATATGTTCCGACATAAATGGAGACTTGATAGATTTATTGAACACAGCAAAGAGAGATCCTGACGGTCTGTTTGATGAATATACAAGGATGTGGACAGATATGAAGAGTATCGATGACAGACAGGACAAGAAAAAATATTTTGAAATGATACGGGAGGAATTCAATCAGACAAGAAGTCCTTACTGTTTCTTTTTTCTTATGAGGACATGCACCAACGGAATACCCAGATATAACAGGTTTGGAAACTTCAACAATACATTTCATATTACAAGAGACGGTATTCAACCGAAGATATTGAAGAAAATATTATATGGGTGGAGCGAAACCATAAATGACAATGATGTAGAATTCAGGAGATGTGATTACAGGCAGATACTTGAAAATGCGGAACAAGGTGATTTTGTTTATCTTGATCCACCCTATGAGATGACGAGAAGTACGGGGAAGTATTTCGGCAAGATAAATTATTACGATCTGTTTGACGGATTGAGAAATCTCAATTCACGGGACATAAAATATGCATTGAGTTATGACAATATTACGGGAGACCTGATTGTTCCTGATGACTGTTATGAAAACCAGATAAATATTGGTTCAAGAAACTGGGGATACAGACAGACACTGTTGAAGATTGAAAATGACAGTGTGTATGAAAATCTCTATGTGAATTGATGCATAAATAATAATATAAGAACATAAAAATATTTTTATAAATTATGATAAAGAAGTTTGGAGATTTTGATGTTCAGGAATATATCAATTCAAAAGGACAGATAAAGGAAGCCATTGATATTACTTATGAACAGAAAAAGTCTGTTGATTTGACTGAAAATGACGTGATTACAGGTCAGGCTGTATATGACAATCCATATTTGTCAAAAATCACTAATATCATTTTGAGAAAACTCAAAATAAGCGGACTTGGTGATTTTGGTGTGTATCATGATGTTGTTTATATCAATGGAATACCTGGTGTATGGATATACAGTAATGATGATGAAACAAAGAACATAGTTTGTTGCCGTGACACGAATGTGAAGATATTGTCATTGTTCAATCATTTTGACATTAATGCAAGCAACAAGGCAACAATCACATATTCAACACAGAAGCTTGGTTTCAAGGATATGATTGATCAGATGGTCTATGACTTGACTCCGCATAATGTAAATGAGGCTTCATCTGCGAGATATGGAGACGGATGGGGTGTCAACTGTGCTAAAAGATTTGAAAAACTTACTCCGGCCGACAGGGATTATGTATATAGTTTTCTCCGCAAAACAGGAAAGGGAAAGGCCATTGCTGATTTTTTTAGTTTGATAGTTGGTGGTGATCCAAATGCACTCAGGGTTATGAATGTGTTTACTGATGGAGATGTGGTAAAAACCGGAGATGGACAAACCAGATATCTTATCAGTGTCGCTGATTGTGTTATAAATGCAGCAACCGGAGGAAAACTTTCAAGTGGTGCTAAAAGAGCGGTCGATGATGGAATTCTTGACAACCTTATCAGGGAATACAGGGGTGCTGGACCGGCAATCAAGACATCTGCGGATGATGATTATGATGTGACGGATGATGATGATACACTTACTGGCATTACAGCAAGAGAAGAAGCAATGAAGGAAACATTAAAGGAAGATACCATAAAATATGAGAAGACGCTTCGCAAGTTGAGACTTATGACAAATGCGATGTGTCATTATGTAAAGCAGAATGGTAGGCTTGATAATGATGACGCTTCCGCTATGATAAAAAGGGGTTTGCTTCTTACTGGCATTGGAGGTATAGGGAAGTCTTATACTGTCAAACAGGTTCTCGAAGAAAATCATATGGTTCTCAATAGGGATTATGTGAATGTGTCATCTGGTTCTACAACAGCGGCGTCTATTTATAATTATCTTTATCAGTATAATGGTAAACTTATTATATTTGATGATTCCCCTGATTTGTTCAGTACATCAAATAAGATTGCCATGTGGAAGGCGGCATTGCAGACTAAAGGAACTGATGCACTTATGCGTTATCCATTTAATCCAAAGGATGATTCAAAGAATCTGTATAATACTGGAACACTTACAAGACAGGATCGATATTTCAAGGAAATGGGAAGAAAGTCATTGGCAGAAAAATCTGAATATAGAGATAAAAGACTTAAGGAATTGAGAAATGAACTTGGAACCAGTTATGACAAGTCAAGTGCAGAATTGATTATTGCTGATGAATGGGATAAAATCGAAGCAGAGACTGTTCCACTTATGCCAAATGAATTTGTATTTAATGGTGTTGTCATAGTGATAGGAAATGATCCGAGAGAAATTATGAAAAAACAAGTTGGTGCGCAGCAGTGGTCTGCAATCGTTGACCGTTTTCAGGATTATGATCTTGTCCCTATGTCTGAATCCGTGTGGGAGGTGATAAAGAAGAGGATTATGGATGAATATGGGAACACTTCCATACCCGATGATATGTGTACTATACCAAGAAGCATGACTGAAGAATTTGTGGAGGAAGTTGATAAACTTATTGTTCAACCACAATATAAGATTATGACATGGCGTACCATAGAGGCATATGGAATAAAACTTCGTGGAAAATATGGTCTTGAGGATTGGAAGAATGATCTCAAGAATGATATGAATACAAATAAATAATTTATATTTGAAATGACACTTAAACAATTATTAAGTCCTGCTGTGTTTGAATGGTATGATGAATTTCAAAGGAAGATGAATGAAAGTCATATTGATATGACACCAGAACAGGTTGAAAAGGAATTTGATAACTGGCTTATAGAGAATGAGGAGCTTGTGAATAAGTCAGTTGAAGACAACATTAAAGAAATAAACGAGTCCATTGATACAGCCATCAACTTATTCAAATTGAATGAGAGTATATTTGATGATGATGCATTTACTGATGAAGATGATGAATTGGAAGATAAGGATGATGATAAACCTATCTCTGGTGAAGTTTCCGGTGAAGAAAATGCACCAAAAGAAGCATCTACAACACTTATAAATCCCAGAAGACTTTCAAACACGAAAATTGATCTGGAGAGTAATGTGTTTATTGCAATAAATGCATTGTATGATAAATTGGTAAGAGAGAAAAAGAATCTTAACAAGAACTCATTGTTTTTCAGAAAATTGAATGTGACTGATGTGAGAGATATGAGTGCATTATTTGCATTTACAGATCTTCCTGAAGCAGATCTGAGTTCATGGGATACCAGTGGTGTGAAACATATGGAAGGTATGTTTTATAAGTCATCTTTCAACAATGACAGTATATGTGAGTGGAATGTGTCTTCATGTTCAGATTTCAAGAATATGTTTTCATTTTCCAAGTTCAATCAGTCATTGAAGAAATGGACACCTGCATTTGTAAGTTCTGTTGAAAGGGATGTTGATGGAAGGATTATGAGAGATGCATCCGGTCAACCAATAAAAAAATCAGTAAGGGCGAATTTGCCATTGATAGGAGCCGCTGCCGATGAAGAGTCAGCACGTTTGGTTCAACACTGGAATGATTTTTTTAGAGATATTGAAAAGGTAGAGGAAGGAAAATATGTCCATGTACTTGATTTTGATACTTTCATTAATGAAGGAAAGTTCAAGGACTATATGAACAAGGGTCTTGACAAAATCAAGGGTTTCTTTCAGTCCATCGCATTGAAGTTTGGAAATATTGTGTCTTTCTTCAAGGAAGATGGTGAAATTTATCCCGCAACCAGTGCATATACTGCATTGAATACTGTTGCATCTGGTGGTGTCCCCGGTGTTACAGCTTTCTGTGCTGTAAAGAATGACTATATGAATGACAATGTAAAAGAGAAAGCAGATATTGTGGAGAGTCCTGAATATTATGGTATCATTGACAAGAACAGTATTGAATACAGGAACTACCAGACTTTCAAGGGAATGATAAACGAACATTATGAGAAGTATGGTAATACCGGTTGTCTTCAGATGGTCAATGAGGATAATTTCAAGAGAGTTGGATTTAGTGCAGAACAAGGTGGATTGAGAGGTATTCCTGATATCAATTCAAAACAACTTGGTGAAATTCTTGAAGATGCAATAAAGAATGTCCCAGCATATAAGGATGATCGTGCCGGTGGGTCAATACTCATATGGGGTGCACCAGGTATAGGTAAATCAAGTATTCCGAAGGCAATCATCAAGAACTGGAATGCAAAACAGGATGAATATCACAAAAAGGCACTTATGGTCGTTGAATGTGGTGATTTGACTGTAGATGGTTTCACACTTCCTATCCCTGTTGATAAGACTGTGGGAGAATATCTTGATGACAGACCGAAGGTTAATGACATTATAAAGAAATCTGGTATTAATCTTGACAGTATTGAGAAAATCAAGAGAAATATACACAAGATTTCTACGGAGGCACCAAAATCATGGCTTCCTTGTTTCAAAATTTCCACAAATCAGGATGAGGTTAATATTCTTAATGACATAGCAAACGGTCATGTGGAGAAGAAGAATAAGGGTGGTCTACTTAATGTAACAGAAACTACAGAAGGTGGAATACTTCTTATGGATGAATTTTTCAGAGCTGATGAATCCATATTCAAAATCCTGATGCAGCTTCTTCTTACGAGAACATATAATGATGAATTCATGCTCGGCAATAAATGGGCCATTGTCTGTTGTTCAAACAGACCTAATGATGATGATGAAGTAGGAAAAGGATATAGTGCAACTGGTGCGGTTGTTGGAACACGTTTCCTTGGTGGTCAGTATAACTTCATACCGAATTTTGATGAGTGGAAGAAATGGGCTGTTTCTGAAGGTGGATTTGATGACACTACACTTGAGTTTCTGATGTTTGAAAAGGATCCAGATACAGGTGAATATACAAACTGGCACACAATCAGACCGGAGGAATATGAGAAGGGTAAGTCTGGATGGCCTATACCACGTACATGGTCTGCACTTATGAATGAACTCAATCTTTATAAGGAGAATCATGGATATGCAAGTATTGAGGATATTCCTTCCGATGTGATAGAACTGAAGGGATCTGCAATCATCGGTGCTGAAATGACAAAGAAGTATGTTCAGTTTCTTGCAACTCACGCAAAGGTATCTGTAAATGTCAAGAAGATTCTTGAAGATTCAAAATATGTCATACCTTCTGATGTGAAATGTTCTGAAGTTTGCAGGAAGATTGAAAATTACATAAAGGTATCCTACTCACCTGATGGTATTCCTGATGTGAATCTTCTTGTTAATATGTTCAACAATCTTAACAGGACATATAATTCTTCAAAGGATAATATTGTCAAGATTATGCATGTGAATATCATCAAGTTTCTTGATGCATGGAAGAACAAGACAACAAGACTTGCATTGAAGGATTATCTTCAGGCTGTTGATAAGAGATTCAATCTTGAACCTGCTGATTTGAAATAAAATTTATATATTTTTTATTGAAGGATGTGAGTAATCACATCCTTTTTTCATAAATAAAATATATGTTGAACTATATGAATTTTTATTATAACAGATTGAATGAATCAGTCTATGATTCTGTATCAGGAAATGAGGATATCATAATGAAACTTGATGAAGTTGATATATATGATCAGAAGACAAAGAAACCAGTTAAGGTAAAGGTTGAAAAACTTATAAAGGTTGTCAATGATGGAGTATATAAGATGATGAGAGATTATCCTTATCTGTATCAGTTTATGACAAAGTGCAAGATAATGTATATACCCGTATGTCCAAGTGAAATAACGAACACTATGGCGGTTGATGGGTATAATAATCTATGGATAAACTTTGATTTTGTGTATAATGTCTGTCTTATGGATTCAAACAGGGTATTTGGTATTCTGTTCCATGAAATGTTTCATATATTCTTTGACCATATTTTGAGGTTCAATGAGATGTATCCAGTAAAGATGTTTGATGGTATGGAAGGTGCAAGACAGAAGGCGAATATGAAGGCGAATATTTGTATGGATTATGAAGTCAATGCATCAATGGTGGATGACAATATAGTATCACCTGATTTCTTCAAACGAATGAATGGACTGTATAACAAGGCATATACAGGTATGACATGGGAAGAGATAATGCACAAGGTGGGTGATGATGAATACAAGAAATGGTTGATATACAATGGTTTTTCTCTTGATGATGTTGAACTCAAGATACTTGACGCGATTGAAAAGGCATCAAAGGTCTTGATGGATCCTTCTGCGGATGATGATGAGAAAAGATATGCGAGAAAAGAATTGAGAAAGACTCTTGATAAACTTTTGGGAAAAAAAGAAAATGGTGAGAAGACTCTTCAGGATGAACTTGAAGACTTGCAGAATTCAAAACTTGGAGACATTGCAGATATTTCTCTCAATATGGATGATGTCATAGATGATCTCCATAAGGATCCGTCAAAAATGACAGATGACGAATTATCAAAGACATTGAATGATATGGACAGGATGATGGACAGCATGTCAGACAATTCAGAAGAGATTGCAAAACAGTTCAATAAAGGCAACGAAAGTACATCAAATGATATAGAGAAGGCAAGAAAGTCTTTGAAAGATGCAATGGAAAAGATAAAGAAAGGTGGATTGTCAAATGACGAGAAGGAAGACCTTCTTGACAAGGCAAAAGATGATCTTGAAGACATCATATCCGATGGTGTGGAGAAGGAAAAACTGAAGAAAAAGAGAGAAGAAAGGGATGCAAAGAAGGAAGAGAAGAGAAAGGAACTATTGAAGAAAAGACATCCTATAAGAAATCTTATAATTGTTATGAAGAATCTTGCTGATTTGAGACAGATTGGTTTGGTTTCTGATAATACTGTGGATATTCTCAACAAGAATATTGATATTCTTGACAAACTCACTGAAAAGAAATTCAGTGAAATAAAAAAGAATGATTTGAAGGATTTGTCCCATTATCTTGATGATTTGAAAGAATCACTTCTTCCTGATCTTGTCGCATTGATTGATAATGAGACTATACTCAACAAGACGAAGGAAGATATGGAAAGACTTCTTGACGGTGTGTTCGATCACATATTCAATGCTTTCAGGAAATCAATAGACAAGGAACTTGATGATGATGCAAAGGGTTCTCTTATGAAAATGGCGGCATCAAAATTGAGAATAATAGGAAAGGTGCTGAAGACACAGAAGGTATGGAGAACAACTGATGAATTCAAGGATGCATATGTGAGTGAAATGAAGAGATGTACTGAACTCATAAAATCAGGAAATGAGAAGAAACTGTTCAAGGAACTTTATGATAATGGAGTGATTGATATCATGTCTCTTGATAGGAATGGAATGAAATTATATAAGGAACTTCTTGATGAAGGTGAAATAAAATAATTGAAGGTTATGTTGAATATATTTGATGAATTAGATAATATCCTGAAAACTGTAAATGAATCAACAGAAGAAAAGGAAGAGAAAGCAATAAAGTCCATACCCGTAAATCCTGAAATGGAAACTGCCGAACAAGGAAGACAGAAGGCGTTTGAAAAGATTTCAAAATATTTTTATAATCTTTCATCAAAGGGGTTTGGAAAATCAGAACTTACAAAGAATGATGATATTGATTTACCTGATGACTTTATTGATACTAAAATAAAGGGAAAACTTGATGGTGTCAAGGACAAGGACTTTGAAAAGAATAAAGTTTTATGGGATCAGGATGATTATGACAAGGTAAAGAAGGAAGTCAATATTGATGGTAGTGATTCTGATGACGAGTTTGATGACTTTGATTATAGGGATAATGAATTTGGTGATGATATGGATGATTCAGAACTTGAAACTGAAAATATGGATGGTTCTGGTTCAGGTTCGAGTGATGACAAGTCAGAGGATGATAAGTTGAGAGATGAGATAAATGATGCCATTGATCAGATGAAGGACAACAAGGAATCTTCATCTGCCGGTGAAGATGGGAATGAAAGTGAAAATGAATCAGGGAATGATTCCGGAAGTAAATCAGACAATTCTTCATCGGGAAATAAAGATAGTGGAAATGAAAATGATGGGAACAAAGAGGGTTCAAGTGGTTCTCCTACAGATAATAGGGGAGGTTCTCCATCTGCGTCGAGTGCGGAAGAAAGGCTGTCTGCAAAAGATAGGAAATTGAAGGAACTTCAGGATGCATTGGAAAGTGGAGATGAGAAGTCTTTTGATGAAACTGTTGACAAGATGAAGGAAGGTGAAGATGGTTCTGGAAGTCTTGCAGGAGAAAAGATTGACAATCCTGATAATGATGCGTTGAAGAATGATATGAAGTCTGCCGGTTTCTCCGATAAGGACATTGAAGAAATGGATAAAATAAAGAATCAGGATACTTCAAAGGATTTCAGTGAAGAAGAACTTGACAATATAAAGAAGAAGGTTGTTGACGGTCTTGAAAAGAAATGTGAAAGTAGAGGTGGTTCAGCACTGGCAAAAACTGTGGTTAAGAATGCATTGAAACTGAAGATAGGAAATGACGAGTGGAAGAGTATGCTTGAATTATTTCTGAAAAGCAAGTCCATTATGAAAGGTAATACCGCAAAGAAAAAGAACAAGACCATATGGGGAAATAAAAATCATCTGTGGAGAGGTGCAGTGTTACCAACAAAGACAGAAGGTCATGGTGAAATACAAAAAATTTATTGTTTTGTTGATTTCTCCGGTTCTGTTAATCAGGACTTGGTATATACATTTCTGGGAAAGGTGATTGATTTGTGTCAGGAACTTTCATATACAGATGTTGTGGTATATGGATTCGGTCAACAGATAGTGTTACCAAGAAAAATAAATGGGAAAATGTTGAAATCGCAAGGAAAGGATGTTGTGCTTTCACAGACATGGGATTATATAAGTTCTCAAAATCCTGGTCCGGGATTTGAGAATTTCGAGGATGTCGCTCATACCATCAATGAGATAAGGAGAAAGGACAAGGATTCAGTATTCCTGATATTCGGTGATGCATTATGGTCATCATATGGAAACCAAAAACCACCTGTATTCTTGAAGTACATTTGTGGTGAAAAGACATTGGATTATATTTGTTGTCTTACATATTATATACAGATGAACAGTGTGTATGCTGGTGAAATATCTTATTTGAAGGAACTTGTGGGTTTGAAACATATAATATGCACAAAGGCATCTTCAATAAGGGAATAAGTGAAAATGGTGAGATGACTCACCATTTTTGTTATTTTTAAATTATGGCAAAAGATAAGGATAAAAAAACTCATAGTGTTCATGTAACTCTCGCATCATCAAATCATACCGATGCAAAAAGAAGTGATAATGATTTCTATGCAACACCACCATCTGCAACAAGAAAACTTCTTGAACTTGAAATATTCAGCAAAAATGTGTGGGAACCTTGTTGTGGTATGGGACATATTGCAAGAGAACTTGAAAGAAAAGGATATGATGTGAAAAAGACGGACATAGTTGATTATGGATATGATGGTTGTCTTTCGGGAGAACAATATGATTTCCTGAAACTTATGAACAAATTTGATGGAGATATAATAACGAATCCACCTTATGGTCTTGCCACTGAATTTGCGGAACATGCTATGGACATTATAACTGATGGACATAAGGTTGCAATGTTTCTCAAGATTCAGTTTCTTGAAACACAGAAGAGATATGAACTCTTTCGGAAATATCCACCGAAGACTGTGTATGTGTCAGTGAAAAGATATGGTTGCAGACCTGATGGAGACTTCTCACAGGGTGAAACTGCATCAGCGGTATGTTATTGCTGGTTTGTGTGGGAGAAAGGTTTCAAAGGAGATCCTATTATAAAGTGGTTTAATTTTGATGAAGAAGATAAATCTTTGAACACATTATGGTGAAAATGAAAATGGAGAAGTTTTGAACTTCTCCATTTTGTTTATACAGGTTTATAGTCCCTGAGTTTCTGTATGATTTTCGGAATTATTGGATTTCTCACAACTTCATCATCATTGAAATGACAATAACCTATATAGTCTTCATCCTTGAAAAGTTCTATGATGTGTTGAAGAGCCGACTGTCTTTTCAACTTGTCTTGATTGAAATCTACCTGTTCAATATCTCCCAGAAATATCATTTTGCTGTCTTCACCTATTCTTGTAATTATTGACTTGAACAAATCCATAGTGATGTTCTGTGATTCATCGATTATTATAAATGATCTGTCCAGTGTAACACCCCTGATATATGCGAGTGGGAGAACTTCAACCTTCTTTTCCTTGAACAGTCTTTCCACATTCGTTTCATTGTTTATCATCTTCTTCATATTTCCCTTATAGGAGATTATATGTGGCTCCATTTTTTCTTCGACTGTTCCAGGTATGAATCCTATATTTTCATTTGGTGTTGAGATTACTGACTTGCACAGTATTACTTTGTCAAATCTTTTGTTCAGGACACCAAGGATACCTTCATAAAGTGTTATATAAGTTTTTCCGGATCCCGCTATTCCATCACATATGGTGATGTCATGGTTTCTTATCTGGCTCAGGAATTGTTTTTGTTTGGCATTTCTACATTTGAGAGGGTTGAGTGTAATTGTATTTTTATCAACCGTCAATTCAGGAATCGGATTGTCTTCGATTTTTTTCTTCTTTGCCATAAAATAAGGATATTTGATTATATAAAAAGAGCGTGCAGTATATGCACGCCCATAGTGTCTTACTCATAAACAGGAAGACCCACGGTATTGTCATCCCAGCAGTCGGCATAGAATGTCATCGAGAGTTCATTTGCCTCGTTTCCGGAGTTGATGTTCCTGTCATTCATACCTGTTAGTTGTCCAGGGATTACATTTATGCATGTCGTTTTTCTCCATATTGAACCATCCCTGTTATATTCCACTATGACCATTGATCCGCAGTAGTCTTTTTTGAGACCATATGATCCTATGGCCGGATTGAACGCCTTGTTGTACCATTTGCGGAGTGTGGTGTATATGTAGTTCTCATTCGCCTCATTAATGTTTAGTGAGAATGACATCGAGAGTTCGAGATGTGTCGTCTCCGGTACACCGAGATAAACCCTGTCTGCCTGCTTGTATTTCTGGATTACTGTTCCCATTGAAGGGTTGAGTCCATCAAGTCCAGATATTGAGATTACATGCTCAAGGAGCAGCTGTGTGGTCTTGTCATCGGTGCCGTCAAGTGTTGGAGGAAGAAGAGTCACCTCAAAGAGTGCCGGATTTACGACCTCATATTTGTTAACAGCGGCTGTGGAATTCTTGAAATGTGATAACATATATAGTTTTGTTTATTTTTTATATCATGTGAAGACACCGTCTTCACATAATTATTTATGACAACCTTTGAACATCTTTTTATATTTTCATAAATACATTATATCAATAATAAGTAAATATAATTATGGCTTTAGATGCAGAATTGATTAATTTGAAATCTGCCGGTACTTACCGATTTGAAAGGGACAAGTCCGAAATTTCAAATGATACGACGACAGTCTCAAATTTGAGACTTGTTGTAGGTTTCAGCAAGACAGGTCCATTCAATACTGTAAAACTGGTGACATCAACAGCACAGTTCATCAAACTGTATGGCAATATAGACAGGTCTCTTGAAAAGAAGGGTTCATTCTTTCACAGGAGTGCACTTGTTGCATTGAGTGCGGGACCTATTCTTTGTCTGAATCTTTTGAATCTTGACCCGGACAAGGATCAGGTTGTGGAGAAGTCATTTGCCGTAAGTCCAAATGACATGAACTGCAATCCTGTTACACTTCCTGTCCAGTCATTGTATAATACCGCGAACTTCTGGTATGCAAACAGTGAATCATACCTTGATGCGGTAGATAAGTGTCTCGGGACGGTAACGGATGCAAATGATGTATCCGGATCATGGAACAAAAGAATTCTTCATTTCACGAATGTTGGCAAGAAACCGGTATCAATCCTTGTCAAGAAGGCGAGTGATTATTCGTCAAAGGGATATCAGCTCACTCTTAATGAATGGTATGGTGAGGACAATGTTCCGGAATATCTTAATGGAACTTCATATGTGAGTGATTATCTTGTCGAAGTTTATGTGGTTGGTGGTGATTTTGGTCCATCATTGAAATCGAAATCGATATATTCAGGAATTGATCTTGACGGAGATAATCTGGATGGACATACGGATGTGCTCAAAGAGTGCTATGTCGATACCACCAGTGCGGAATCCGTTTATAAAAGATTTTCATCTGATGTTGTTTATCAGTCATATTTTGATGAAAATGGTTTCATCAGGGGGGAGAACGACACCAATCTCACCAAATTCCTGAATCTTCCATCTGTTGATTTGAGGGCGAAATATGTCGGTTCATTGATTCCGAACTTCACCGACAAGCTCGGAAGGAACATCTGGATAGAGAAGCTCGTGAATGATGATGTGGACACTGTGGGTGTTCTTTGTGCAGAGAACATCGATCTGGTTGAATCCGTAAATGAAAATGGGGATGAATACATTGACGAGAAGATAGATCTTATCGGCAACAGTGTGTACGCGAAGATTGTCGCTGCGAGAAAGACCGAAGACAAGACCGTCCCGTCCCTGAAATTTGATTATCTGTCTTATGTGTTTGACTATGACAGTAAGGATCAGATTATAAAGGTAGGAACCGATTTGTATCAAAACACTTCGGATGCCAATGCAGACAAGGATGTTAAGGACAGAAAACATCCATTTGCATGGACCAAGATTGTTGCCGGAGCACCTACAGAAACCATTGCATATGCGGATGCCACATATTTGAAGGAAGGTGACACATTGTATGAGAAGGCCAATGAAGATATCAAAATAGGTAAGGTAGCGAGCATTGAAACAGATATCAACCCATTGATGATTGAATTCAAATACATTGACGGTACGGATATCTATGTGAATTCAAAACCATATACTGTGAAGGACAACGAAGTAGTTCTCAGTGCATATGCAAACATCTCTGTAGGGGATTATCTTCTTTCCGGATACACCAACGACACATCAGATGGTGGTGCGGGTTCAACTTCAAGGACCACCAGAGTTTTGACAATCAAAAATGCATATGATAAGAACAATAATAAAATAGGTATTCTTGTGTCTTGTTCCGATAAGATTGACAAGACTGTTCTTGCATCCGACAAGGCCGTCGCAAAGATTACACCTATCGACAAGGTTGCTGACAGACTTCAGTGGGTATCACTTGGTGGTTTCCAGATAAGGAAGGATGCATGTCCAGACGGAACAAATGAAAGACAGAATATGATACTTGATATGCTTCGTGAAAATCCAGAATACACATCTACTGCATCAAATCTGTATAAGACTCTTATTGACAGGGATTATATCCAGTGGAGATATCTTGTGGATACTTTCGGTCTCGGTCTTGAAGAGGAGTGCAAGAATGCATACACGAAGCTCTGTTATGGAAGAAAGGCGGGATTTGCCATCATCAACTGTCCTTCACAGATGGACTTCAAGAAGAGTGTTGATCCTGTATTTACAAATGCAGTGGGTGCAGTTGATGTTGAACTCATCGCAAACGGAGGTGACAGGACAAAGAACCCTTCTTTCCTGTTCTCATTGCCTACGATTGAAAACGGTGCGTCATGGGGAGCATACTACTATCCTTATTTGAGGATTACCGATTTGAGTGCTGCGAAGTCAGTTCCGCCTGCCGCATATGTGTCAAATCTTTATATCCAGAAATATTCAAGGGGATTTGCATGGTCGATTGTCGCAGGACAGAAGAGGGGTGTCATTTCAGGCAATCAGGTAGTAGGTGTTGAAACAACACTTGTCCATGACAACAGGGACTGGCTTGAACCTATGGGTATCAACTCAATTATCTGGGAACCGGGTGTTGGTGTTGAAGTATATGCAAACAAGACCGCAAAACAGACTCCTGTGTCGGCACTGTCTTCGGCACATGTCCGTGAGGCTGCAATCTGTATTCAGGATGGTATCGAGAGCATATTGAAGAGATATGTGTTCGAGTTCAACACTGCACAGACGAGACTTGAAATCAAGACACTTGTGGATGATTTCCTTAACAGTATGAAGAACAATGGGGGTCTTTATGACTTCAAGACCGTTATGGATACATCGAATAATACATCAGAATTAATCGATCGAAATCAGGCAGTAATTGATGTTTTTGTGGAAATAGTAAGAGGCCTTGAGATTATTTCTCAACGACTTACAATATTGAAGACAGGCGCATTGAGTTCACCTGGGTTCGACGAGTAAGTCTATTCTATATATTTTTTGAAAGGAGATCGATGATAATGATCTCCTTTCTTTTTTATCCCATAAATAACTATATAATTTTATTTTATATGATCAAGAACTTTGATGAATATTTTAATGAAGATATTCATTTGAATGAATCAGAACAAAAAGCTGTGAATGAGGCTGTGGATATTATTGTGAACAAGATAAAATCTGGTGAAGATATGGATGAAGGTTTTTTTGGAAGTCTTGCCGGAGGTATTACAGGACTTACAATAGGTCCTGCAATAGGGAAAGCAATCTGCAAGGCACTTGGAATAACAAGTGGACTTCTTTACAATCTGTTCACAAGCAGGGTATTCACAACTGCTGTGGCAACTTATATAGGATACAAACAATAGTTGATTATTATTATGGATATAGAAGAAATTGACAATTCAATGCCTTTGCATGATTTTCCGAAAACATATAATTCCAATAACAAAACACTTAAAGATGCTATAACTGCTCTACAACAGAAACTTGATGCTGTGGAGACGAAGCACAAGGAAGACATGTCATCAATGATGAGATTATACAGAGAAATGTCCGCAAAATATGAAGAACTGTCTGATAAATTTGAAAACATGAAAAATTCATCTGTCAGTGCATCAACATTTGAACAATCCGTAAAACAAATCATAAACAATCAAACAGGAAAATAAATATGGCGAATAATATCAAGAAACTGTTTCCTACCGACATCATATCAGACTCAATGGACAAAATAAATTCAAATTTTGACATATTGAGTGCATACAGCATATCTTCGGACAAGTCATTGATGAAATATTACAATATGATTGATGAACTTGCGAAGAAGATTGACATAACGGAAAGTTATATCAATATAGAATTTGAAAAAATACGGGGGGACATAAAAGAATATAATTTGGATATGTCATCCATATATCAAACCGCTGAAATGATACAGTCTACAGTGTCAAGTCTCAATGATAAATTTGATGGAACGGTTGATAAGATACAGTCTCAATTTACACAGACTGCTGGTAATATCAATTCTGTTGTACAGTCATATAGAGATGAAAATGACACCAGATATAATACCATAACAAAAATTCTTGATGGGTTTCAGGATCAAATAGACGGGAATATTGAAACATGGTATTATGATGGAAAACCCACATTGAGTAATGAACCTGCCATAACATGGATAAAGGATGTTGCAGATGATGAAGAGAAAAAGAATAAGATTTATGAAAAACATCAGGGAGATCTCTATTATGACCGGGAAACGGGATTGGCATACAGATTCTTCAAGGGCAAAGATGGTTATGAATGGACATTGATACGGGATACCGCCATTTCAAAGATGCTTGATGAATTGGGTCAGAAGGCAAAAATATTTACAAGTCAACCAACTCCTCCATATAATGTAGGGGATATGTGGATAACTGAAGAAAAGGATTTGTTTGTTTGTATAAAAGAAAAAGAGTCAGGAACATTTGATAAAAATGATTGGGAGTATGCAACAAGATACAAGGCAGATCTTGATGAATTCAAGAAGAAGTATCAAGCAGACAAGGATGATTTTCAAGGACAGATTGACGGGAAAATTCAATACTGGTTTCAGAAGGACGATCCTTCAGTTAAGTGGAAAGATGATAATGAAAGGTCGAAACATATTAATGATCTGTGGTATGATACAGGCAAAGGGATTACAAAAGTTTATACAAAGACTGATACCGGATATGAATGGCAGAAGACCACCGACAAGGATTTGAGCGACCTTGCACAATCCGCGAAAGACGGGAATATCACAATCTTTTATGGGGATGCCAAATTTGGTGATAATGGAAAAGTCATAAGTCCGGCAGGATATAAAAAAGGTGATTTGTGGTATGATTGTACATATCCTGTGGGAACAACACTGACAAATAATGACAATAAGTATTATCATGATACATTGAGATGTCAAGTAGCACAGGGTGATTCGAATTTTTCAATAGAACACTGGGTTCCGATTGAAGGTGGAGACAGGGCGTTTTCAAGAATATCTCATGATGTTGACAGTATCAATCTTGAAGTATATGGTTCAAGTGAAGATGGTAAGGATTCATTGAGATCTTTAATAAACCAGAGAGTCACCGTAGGTGATTTTGAAAGTGCAAAGACAGAAATAACAAACCAGATAACTACAGACAAGGGTGAAATTCTTGCAAAATTTGATAGTTATGCCACAAATGACAAGGTTAATGGTGTACAATCAGCGGTGAATGCACTTGATGCACAGATAAATGAAGGTGACACATCCATAGTCTCAAAGTTGAGTCAAACTGCAACAAAGGATGATGTAAATAAGGTTCAATCCGCCATTACAAAACTGGAAAATACGGTAAGTGAGAATAATACAACTCTTACATCTCGTATTGAAAGTGGAGTTAAGAAGACAGAAGAATTGCAGACTGCATATAATGCACTTGAATCAAAGATAACTACAGACAAGGGTGAAATTCTTGCAAAATTTGATAGTTATGCCACAAATGACAAGGTTAATGGTGTACAGGAGTCAGTTTCACTGTTGGAAAACAAAATAGAAAAAGATAATGAGACAATAACTGCAAATCTCAATTTGAAAGCATCAAGCAGTGAACTTGACAAGACAAATACTGCACTTGCAAATTTGCAGACCCGTGTAGGAACAACAGAGACAACATTGACACAACAGGCAACTGAAATAGGTGATGTAAAAACGGCTGTTGGGAAACTTGAATCTGCAATAGGTTCTGGTGAATCTGGTTCAGAGACAAGCGTAACTGCCGCATTGAAAGTTCTTACTGAAAAGGATAAGGATCATGATAGTGCAATATCTTCATTGCAGTCATCTGTCAAGAAGAATGGTGAGGATATTGCCAGTGCAAAAATTGATATATCCGCAAATAAGGATAATATAACTGGATTGGTAGATTCAATTGCTGAAGTCAAGACCACCGCTGATAATGCAGCAAGTAAACTTGAACTGAAGTCTGTAAGTGATAAGGCAAATGCAAATGAAACTTCAATATCAAATCTTACCACTGAAATAAAAGGGGAAGATGGAAAGTCTGGATTGAAGGCAGGTCTTGAAAATGCAGTGTCAAGGATAGGTGCAAATGAAACTTCAATATCTGGATTGTCTGCAAAGATAGGAGATGACAGTAGTGGTATTATATCACAGATAAATGCACAAGCAACAGACATTGCTGGTGTAAAAACTGCACAGACGACTATGCAATCATCCATAGATGACCATACCGCATCCATAAAGACTATGGTCACAAAGGATGAGATGAACAGTGCAATATCAAGTATCACTCTTGATGCTGACAGGATAAACATAAATGCTGAACACAAGCTTTCAATCAAATCCGATGGATTGTTTGAACTTATAAGCACGAACTGTACAATTGATGATCAGGGTAATATCACAGCAAAAAATGCGAACATATCCGGAAACATAACCACAAACAGTTTGTCTGCTTCATCCGGTTCAAGAACCACAACCATAAATGGAGATGAATTCAAGATATCATCTACAGGTATAGTTGATTCATCAATATCAATAACAATCATACAGGACATGTCAAAAATAACAGGTGCAACAGATGCTCCGGATGATCTGAAAACTGCTACGAATGTCCCTACATTGTGTATGACATACAATGGGAAGAAGTATTATATGTGGCCAGGTGCATGGAAGGCACTTTCAAGTGGATCTGATAATGTTGACTGGTCAAAGACCACATTGTTTAGTGACAATGGATATGTGTCCATGAATGGATACAGGCTTGTTTCATCAGTCAGTGATATAACAAATATGCTTAAAAATGTCACACCTAGTGCAGACAATGTTGCACAATATTTTATAAAAAATATTGTAAGTATTTTCAATTCTGCTTCGAATATAAATGTCAGCAATGCGTTTATGTGTACTAAAATGACAGGATACAATGCATTTGGGACAAAAAAATCTTCATCAACATCTGAAACATATAACTTTGCACCATCAGTCAAGAAACTGTCCGATGTTGAAGGTACAGACAGTGTGTGGACTAATGTTACAACATTTTATTCAAGTATAAAGACTGGTTCATATGTTACATTAGGAAAACAGTGTGCATCTGTATTTGTACAACAGGCATATGATGCCATATCCACATCAGGTAATAATTTGTATAGTGCATGTTCAAGTCTTGGAATGAATCTGATGGACGAAGGATATGTGATTGACACGTCAGGATTGGCTGCAAATATACTTTACAGTGGTACAAGTGCCAGTTCAGGTAAATATAACATATATTACAGTGATCAGATAAACAAAAGTTTCAGTCTTGACATGTACAGCATATTAAAAAATGACATAGGAACTGCATCAGGTTCAACAAGTGATGAAAAAACAATAACCCGGTTTATGAATTGTTCAGGCAGTGCAATCACATCGACAAAAGGAAATCAGGAAGTAATAGTTTGTGTATATCCGATATGTCCAGTATCTCTCGGTTCTGTAGGATCTGCATCATCTTATTTATATACAATGATGTCCAGCATTTCACGTAGTGGTCTTACTTCTACATGGAGTGGAACATCCGGTCTCGATCCTGTAGGTGGTGGAACATCATCGAATGGTGAATATGAAAGGAGTTATTATGTTTCATATGAAGTTTCATCTGTTCCAAGTACTTCTACAGAACGGATAGAACTGTTCGCGAATCTCATAAGTGGACTTATTTCACCATTTACAGTTACTATTTCTGGGAGTGGTCTGGATTCATCAACACTTAGGTTGTTCAATTTTCCGGCAAGAGACTGATTTCATAAATATATAGTTATTATATAATTTATATGGCGGGTTTTACAAATACGAATAGAACCAATATGAGTAATCCAAATCCTGTTACGAGAATGTTGAGAAGACTTTCAAGTTTCGGGATGAACTACAAGGACGACATCATAAAGAATGTCAGGTCTTCTGATTTGACATTGCAGACGCAGAACCTTCAGATGAATCCTGTAACCGGGCAAGTTGGATCTCTTGATGATGAGAATGTTCAGGTGCTTTTTGCAAGAATGTCCGTGACAGATCCTTCACTTTCAAAGGGATATTTCAACCTTTCTTCTGCGGATTATCAGAAAAAGAAGGAAATGTTGAGAAAATTTGCCTTGCAGGATGAGATTGAAGAAATACTTGACATAATCTGCGATGAAGCAATAGTATTTGATGGTGTCAACAAGTTCGCGGACATAAAACTCAACTACAAGGCCGATCAGAATATTCTGAATGAGTTCAATGAGGAATACAACAAGATGTATAACTATTTTGGTTTCTATGATGCAGTTCAGGCCACGAATTATTTCAGGAAATGGCTCATTGACGGTTTTCTTGCATTTGAAATAGTGTATAATCAGGAACAGACTGAAATCATAGGATTTGTTGAACTCGATCCGGCAACACTTACGGGTGGCATAGATCCGACCACAAATGAGAAGATATGGTTTGTAAACCAGACAACAACTGCATCTGGACAGACTATGCAGGACAGGATACTTTATGATTCGCAGATTATATTCATATCATATTCACAGGCGGATATGGTTTCCAGAATATCCTATGTAGAAAGACTTATTCGTTCTTTTAACATATTGAGGACAATGGAGGCAACCAGAATCATATGGGCGGTTACAAATGCATCATACAAGACACAATATATAATTCCTGTCGGTTCTGTCCAGTCTCCTAGAGGACGTCAGACTCTTGCACAGGCCATGGCAAACTACAAGGAACTTGTGGACTTTGACTGGGATTCCGGTGAGATAAAGACAAATGGAAGACCTATGCTCCAGTTCTATAAAGATATTTTTATGGCATCTGAAGGTGGTGAGACTCCACAGATACAAAATCTCGGAGGGGATGGACCAGAGATTTCAGATACTGAAGCATTACGATATTTCAGGGACAAACTTCGTCAGGCATCAAAAATACCATACAGTAGATTTGAAAAGGAACAGGGAGAAGGTGTATATTCCATGAATGCTGAAGGTATCGCAAGGGAGGAGATAAGGTTCAGTAAGTTCATATCGAGATTGAGATCCATATTCTCACAGATACTTATCAAGCCCGTCTATCTTCAGATGTGTCTCAAACATAAGAGTATAATGTCCGATCTCAACTTCAAGGTCAATCTCGGTCTTGAATATAACAAGGATTCTGTATTCGAACAGAGTAAAGAGATTGAACTTTTACAGAAACAGTCCGATTTCATTTCATCCATTATGAGTTCAATGGTGGAACATGATGATGACGGGAATGAGATACCTTATTTTGATTTTGACTTCATAGTACGTGAATATTTCGGTATGAGTGAGGAAAAACTTAAACTCAACCAAAGATACAAGGATGAGAAAAAACTGAAGAAAGAAGGATACAAACAGGAGGATATCGCAAAGATACTTGATGGTGCTCCGAAAGAAGATTTCACCCCAAAGAAAAAGAAAAAAGACAATGATGAAAATGAAGAAAACGGTGGTGGAAATGATGAAGGAAACAACCCTCTTGTCGGACTATAAAACTATGAAAAATAAATTTGCATAAATAAATAAAATATACAAGAAATTCATTATAAAATGAAAGAGAAGAAACTATTGATAGTGGAAAGATCGAATGCAGTACTTGACTATCAGGTTGAGCAGGTTCTCAATGAGAACAATGAGCATAGCGATTCTATCGTATTGACTGGACCTTTCACTACATTTGATACGAAAAACCGTAATGGCAGGATTTATGAGTCCAAGGATTTTCTTCCTCATGTTGAAGCATTGAAGGAACAAATAAAGAATAAAAGACTTCTTGGGGAACTTGACCATCCACATGGTTTTGAAATTTCTCTTGGAAATGTATCACATGTGGTAGAGAGTCTTGAATATGACCCACAACAGAATGCAATTATAGGAAAGATACGTCTGCTGAATACAACGGCCGGCAAGGAAGCGCAGTCACTTGTAAGAGATGGAATTCCACTCAACATATCATCAAGGGCAGCAGGTACCGTAGACGAGTATGGTCATGTAAAACTTCAGCAGTTGTTTACATATGACCTTGTCGCTGATCCTGGATTTGCAAATGCACAATTGAAGAGAGTGAATGAATCTTATGGATTCGGTGATGATGAAAATGTGGATATATATGACATCAGTGAGGACACAAATACAAATCTTGATCCGGAAGTTCAAAAAACTGCTGATCAGGCCGGTCCACAGGCGCAGAAAAATGAAGAAACACTCAAAAATACAAATATGGAAGACAATACACAAAATTTTATTCAGTATTCTGATTTCCAGAAGTATACTGAACATCTTTCGGAGATTATATCCGATCTTCAGTCTGCCATTTCAAACTACAAGGATGAACTTACTACAATCAAGAATGCATCACAACCTACACAACAGTTTGATGCAGAGAAGATTGATAATTCATTGATTGCAGATCTTGTTGCAAAGGAGGTTGCACGAATCAAGGATTCCGGTTCTCCTGTGGTTGTTTCAGGAGAAGTAACTGAATGTCCAGATGCATCTTGTGATGCTGACAAGGTATGTGAACTTGAGAAGAGGGCATGTGAAATGGAGGAGAAATATAGTCATCTTGAAAATTATACAAAGTATCTTGCCGAGACTCTTGACAAGTCAATTGTTCATCAGGATTATATTTCTGATGAAACAAACAAGATTATTGAACACAACAACTATCTTGCTGAAAGTATGAACCAGATGGTAAGTCATCAGGACTATCTTGCTGAAAATCTTAATGATACCATTACTTATCAGAATTATGTTTCAGAAATGCTTGACAAGTCAATAGACTATTCTAATATGCTTGCAGAGGAACAGAACAAGTCGATAGCACATGCAGATTATCTTGCAGAGAAGATGAACCAGATGGTAGATCATCAGGATTACATTGCAGAGGAAGTGAATAAGATTGATAATAAATCTTCTACTGTAGTAAATGAAAAGAATGATGCCGATGAAAAACCTGTAAATGAGTCTGTTGAGAATAAGGTTGATGAAAAACCTGCATTTGATGCAAAGACATATCAGACCGAACTCAATGAAAGAATCAAAACCCTTATTTCTACCGTAAAACAACAGTATAAGGAAATAAAGGATGTTGAAGCAAAGGCTGTTGAGGAGTCAAAGAAGAATGTTGATACAACAAACTTTACGCTCATCAATTATATGCCTGAAAGACTTCGGGAAAGATGGTCAAAACTTTCTGATGACAGAAAGAAGGAAATTCTGGCTGAATCAAAAATGCTGGTAATAAACAATGAAGCAAGTGCAGTGTATTTTTGGAATACCAGAGATATGCGTGAGAAACAGATAGAGATGCAAAAGATTGATGAGTCAAAAAATGTTGCTCCTGCTCAAATCAATGTTTCAGTTTCGGATGAAAGACTTCATAGAATGAAGGAAATCATCCAGAGAAACATGCGGAAATACTAGAATTCTTGTCCATATAAATCTTATATGGACAAGAATTCTTTATATAAACAAAAACAGCAAATGATAAAATGTCAGAAATACTTCAATATGTGATTACCAGTTTAATCACTTTTTTCACCACCGGTGGAATAGGAAGTATTCTGTATTTCAAACTTCAAAAGAGACTCAAGGTCGCGGAAGCTGAAGCGGCAGAAGTTGAAGTGAAGTCCAATGAAATATCCAATTTGTCTGCATCGAATGAGGAATGGATTAAGCTTTATGACAAAAGTGTGGAAGAAAACAACCAGTTGAAGGAACAGATACGACATCAAAATGAAAAGATTGATGAACTGTATAAGTCAAAGGACATAGCTTGGGAAAGATATTCCGAAACCAAGTCTGAATGCAATAAGAAGGATTTGGTCATAAATGAAATGAACTGGTATAGATGCGAGATAAATGGATGTCCTTACCGTAAGCCACCAAGGAACTATGGGGAGATGGAATTACCGAAGGATGCAATAAATCCTGTTGAAAATCCAGACCCAAATGTTTTGTAAAAAAACTGAAAAAAAAAACAATCTTGCATAAATATAGTGAGATTACTTCCTGAAGAGAGTGAAATTTCTTCAGGGAACAAAAAAAAATGAAAAATTATTTTTCATAAATATAATATATGATGAAATATCTAAAGAAAAATGGAAGCGAAGTTTCTTTAGGTTGATTCAATAAATAAATAATAAAATAATATAAATTATGTTACAGAATGTTATTTTGAATGAGGCTGAGGTTATGAAGACCTGGTCAAATTTCATTACTGAGTCAACTGGTGTTACTGATCGCAGCAAATTGGCTTGGATGTCTAAGTATTGTGCTTTCCATGATATGAATGAGAAGCAGAATCTTAATGAGAGTGCTCTCGGTTATGCACATCTCAATCCTAATATGAATGTGGGTGGTATGGGTGCCCCTTATTTCCCTGGTGCAAATCCTAACAATGGTTATGATGGTGTACGTGGTTCAGGTGATAACCCGTTCTCACTTCTTCCGCTTGCTGTTCAGGTGGCTGCCCAGACGATTGCTCTCGATCTCGTGCCTGTTGTTCCTATGCAGGGTCCTCTTGGAATTCTTCAGTATATGGACTACGTATATGAAGGTGGCAAGACCAATCTCCGTCCTCGTTTTGAGGGTGCATATCCAGCAGGAGATGAGTCAAAGACCGCACCTCTTATGGTAAAACTCACCCTTTCTGAAGGTGATGCAGATTCTGATGGTATCGAGAATGCTTTTGGTGATGCTGCACATGCACATGATGACGCCATCGCGCATGCCGTTAATTTCAAGAAGCTTCAGAGTGCATTCAAGCCTAATGACAAATTTGAAGTTGATGGGTACACTCTGGTATTCGTTGCTCTTGGACGTGTTGATGGTCGTCCTATTTTCCAGGTAAAGGAGAAACCTTATTTCGGTGTTGATAATGTGAATGGTGGCGAGGGTGCAGGAAAGTCTCTTGCTGAAGTTCTTCTTGGATCAACCGACGCACCTATTCATACTTCTGAAGGTGATTTCTATGTGGTTGATATCGACACTGTAAAGGCACTTGAAGATTTCATCCCTGGCTTCTCCGGTGCTGGTTTCAAGAATGGTGAACCAATGTCTGCAAGACCTTATGACCGTGCTACTGGTGAGTCTACCCCTTCAAATCTTATGTCTCTCAATACTTTCACTTTGAAGGTTGAGGCCAAGACCATTCAGGTAAAGGGTGCTATCACTCGTGAGCAGATTCAGGATCTCAAGGCATACGGTATTGACGCCGTTGCACAGGTTGAGGCGGAGCTTGTAAATGAGCTCACACAGCACATCAATCGTGAGATTCTTAATGAGATTTTTGATCTCGGTCGTCAGAATCATATCGAGGCTGAAGCTTTCGAGGGTATCAATCTCAATACTTATTTCACTGTTGATCCTTCAGTCAAGGCACCAGAGGGTTATATTGCATCTTATGTAGGTGGTGGTGCGGAGACTCTTGGGACCATCCAGAGACGTATCATGAGCAAGATTCTCGCTGCATCCAACCTTATCGCACAGAGGGGTCGTAGGGGGGCTGGCACATATGCCGTTTGCTCTGCTGCCATTGCCACTGCACTTCAGGACTGTGCAGGATTTGTTGCTTATCCACTCTCAAACACCATCAACCAGAATGCAGGTAGTCTTTACCCAGTAGGTGCTGTTTCAGGTGTATCAATTTATGTTGATCCTAATATGCCTTGGGCAGATACCAGAGTTGTAGTTGGTAGAAAGGGTAAGGATAATGAGCCAGGACTGGTATTTATGCCTTATTTGATGGCAGATAAACTTTCTTATCCTGCTGAAGGCATGGAAGGTGCTCCTGTGACTTCATTGAAGTCAAGATATGCAGTAGTTCGTGCTGGTCATAATCCACAACTTTATTTCTATGCATTTGATTTCAAACTTGCTGATGGAGTAAGTCTCTATTAACAGATTAAAATCAGATAATACAATGAGAGAATTCTTTATGAGTTCTCTCATTTTTGTTATTTTTATATATGGGTAATTTTATAATTATGACAAAGAAGGAAGTTTTTGATTATATAAATTCTGGAATTGACAAGAATGGTACATTAAAAAGAGAGAAATGTTTCAAAAATCATTTTCCTGAAATATATCAAGAATATAAACACATAAAATTTTCAGAAGAAATAGAAAAAATGCCATTCAAACAAAAAATTTGGCATTTCTTGAATGGTGTATATATTGTACCTGTATGCAAAACTTGTGGAAATCCAGTTAAATTTGAAACACAGAAGGGATTGTGGGGATATAGGACATATTGTTCTGGTTCTTGTGGACTACATAATAAAGAAACAATATCAAAAAGATTGAATACTTGTCTTGAAAGATATGGTTCAGAATATTATACTCAAACTGAACAATATAAAAATAATTGTGAGATGAAATATGGTGTAGATAATTTTTTCAAGACAGATGAGTTCAAGGAAAAATCACAAAAGACTAATATTGAAAAATATGGTAAGGAATATTATTCACAGACTGATGAATGGGAAGACAAGGTAAAGGATACTTGCCTTGAAAAATATGGTGTTGAATGGTCATCTAAAAGTGAAAAAAGTAAATTGAATTCTATAAAGACTTGTCTTGAAAAATATGGAAAAGAACATATTTCACAAGTAAATGATATAAAACAAAAAATAAAGCAAACTATTATACAAAAGTATGGTAAGGAATACTATTCACAAACCGATGAATGGAAAGACAAGGTAAAGGATACTTGTCTTGAAAAATATGGTGTTGAAAGTTATTCACAAACCAATGAATGGAAAGACAGGTTTATACAGACCTGTATAGACAGATATGGAAAAGAAAATTATTCACAAACTGATGGTTTCAAGGAAAAACAATATATTACAAAAAAAAGAAACAGTTCATTTAACTCATCTTCAATAGAAAAACAGTTTGATGAATTCCTGAAATCACTGGACATTGAATATATATATCAATATAAATCTGATGTCTATCCATTTTCTTGTGATTTCTATATTCCCTTTCTTGACTTATATATAGAAATTCAAGGCAGTTGGACACATGGATATCATCCATTTGATGAAAATAATAAAGAAGATGTTAAAAAACTATCTATATGGAAAGAAAAGTCAAAGACAAGTGATTATTACAAACACTCAATTTTGATATGGACAGAAAGAGATATAAAAAAGAGAAATACAGCAAAGGAAAATGGTTTGAATTATCTTGAAATTTTTACAGATGATTTGGATGAATGTATAACCATATTTGAAGAATATTTGAATGGTCTTTTATAATTATGACAAAGAAAGAAGTTTTTGATTATATAAATTCAGGGATTGACAAGAATGGTAGTTTGAAAAAAGAAAAATGCTTTTCAAAACATTTTCCTGAATTATATAATGAATATTTACATACATCTTTTCCCGAACTGATAAATTCTCTTCCTTTCAAGCAGAAACTATGGCATTTCTTGAATGATATATATGATATACCTGTATGTAAAACTTGTGGAAATCCTGTATCTTTTGAAACTAAATCCGGACAGTGGGGTTATAGAACTTATTGCTCTGGATACTGTACTATGCAGGATGACTATGCAAAAAATAAAATAAAATCAACAACATATAAACATTATGGTGTTGAATGTTCATTTCAATCTGATATAATAAAGAATAAGATAAAGGAAACAATTTTTGCAAATTATGGTGTAGACAATTATGCAAAGACAAAAGAATATCAAGACAAGATAAAAAGAACAAATCTTGAAAAATATGGTGCAGAATATTACTCACAGACAGATGAATGCAAGGAAAAGGTAAGAAACACATGTCTTGAAAATTATGGTGTTGAAAACTATTCACAGACAGATGAATATACCAACAAGATAAAAAAGACAAATCTTGAAAGATATGGTAAAGAATATTATCAGCAAACCGAAGAATGCAAACAAAGGATGAAAGAAACCTGTATCAATAATTATGGTGTAGACAATTATGCAAAGTCGGATGAATTCAAGGAAAGAATGATTGAACTGAATTTTGAAAAATATGGTGTCAGATCCATTTTTCAGTCAAGACATTATAAAGACCATATTGAAGAATATAAAAAAAAGGCAAGAGAAACATGTATAAAATTATATGGTTCACCATATTATTCTCAATCAAGTGATTACAAAAATCATCTTGATGAGATAAGGGACAAGACCATTCAAACATCACTTGAGAAATATGATAAGGAATATTATTCACAGACTGATGAGTATAAAAATAGAATAAAACAGACATATATTGAAAGATATGGTGTTGAAAATTATGCACAGACTGATGACTTCAAGGAAAAACAATATACCACAAAGAAACATAATAATTCATTCAATTCATCTTCAATAGAAAAACAGTTTGATGAATTCCTGAAATCACTGAAAATTGAATATGTATTTCAATATAAATCAAATCTTTATCCCTATTCATGTGATTTTTATATTCCATTTCTTGACTTGTATATAGAGATACAGGGAAATTGGACTCATGGGTGTCATCCATTTGACAGTTCAAACCAAGAAGATCTTGACAAACTATCCATCTGGAAAGAAAAGTCAAAGACAAGTGATTATTATAAACAGGCAATTTATACTTGGACAAATTTGGATGTAAAAAAAAGAAACATTGCAAAAGAAAATGAATTGAACTATCTTGAAATTTTTTCAGATGAACTGGATAAGTGCATATCCATATTTGAACATTATCTATCAAATATAAGTGAATAATTCATAATTTGTTATATTTATATATGGATGATTTTATTGTTATGACAAAGAAAGAATTATTTATATATATGAATTCTGGTATAGATAAATCCGGAAATCTCAAAAAAGAAGGTGGGTTCAAAAAACATTACCCTCAAATTTATGATGAATACATCCATACAACATTTCCACAAGAAATTGATGAACTTCCTTTCAAACAGAAACTATGGCATTTCTTGAATGACATATATGATATACCTGTATGTAAGATATGTGGTAATCCTGTTAATTTTCTTACAAAACAAAATCATTGGGGTTATTGTGTATATTGTTCTGGGGCTTGTGCTATGCATGATAATGAAATAAAAGAAAAAGTAGATAATACAAAATTGAATAAGTATGGAAGTAGAACATATAATAATTCAGAAAAACAAAAAGAAACAGTAAAGTCAAAAGGTGATGAATATTGGATACAACATCATAAAAAATCATTGAAAACAAGATTTGAAAAAAATGATGGTAAATATTTTTCAGATGATACTATTCAAAAAATAAAAAATACAAATATCCAGAAATATGGGGTAGACTGTTATGCAAAAACAAAAGATTTTTTAAAAATAGTAAGAGAAAAACATAAAGAAATTCAGGAGAAACAATATATTACAAAGAAACAGAATAATTCATTTAATTCATCTTTGATAGAAAAACAGTTTGATGAATTCTTAAAATCATTGAGTATTGAATATATACATCAGTATAAGTCTTCTCTTTATCCATTTACTTGTGATTTTTATATAATTGATATTGATTTGTATATAGAAATTCAAGGAAGTTGGACTCATGGTAATCATCCATTTGATGAAAATAATAAGGATGACATTGATAAATTGAATGTATGGAAAAATAAATCTGGAGATTATTATAAACAGGCAATTTATACTTGGACAAATTTGGATGTAAAAAAAAGAAACATTGCAAAAGAAAATGAATTGAACTATCTTGAAATTTTTTCAGATGATTTGAATGAAAGCAAATCAATATTATATGATTATATAATACATATGATTTCGAATTTTTGTATCACTCAAAAATTTCCGGGGACTTTCAAATGGCCATCAAATCATCCCATATGGTCTTGTAATGTGGGAAACAGAATGTCTCCAATAAGTGCATGGTCTAATAAATCATATATTGAAAAAGCAGTCAAAAACATAATATCATTGTTTGATTATGATATAAAATTCAGGGATAAACATATAAATGAATTTATGAAATGTGAAATAAGAAATAACCAAATCATATCTTCGACATATATGTTTCTGAAACTTATTCTTGATAGATTTACAATTGCCAAGATTGCTCCTAAAGTTACAGCACTATCTGCAAATACAATGAAAAATATTATATATGAATCAAATATAGACATATCAAATGGTGTGTATATTCCTATGGCCGGATTTGGAGGTATTGTGGAAGGTGCAAAAATGTGGGGGCAGGAACACAACAAGACAATAGAATGTGAATGTTATGATATAAATCCTGAATTTTGCAAATGGTATGGGTGGACTCAAAGAGATATGTTGTATCAAAAGATAAAGACAGATAAAGTATGTATCTGTTGTCCCCCATTTGGAAAAGAATATGAACATTGGAATGGAACACCAAAAGATATGAGTAATAAAACTTTTAAAGAATGGTATCATTTGATAAAAGAATATGTTGATGCACCTTCATATATTATTATTGGACCCGAAATCAGTAGTAAATCATCTTGTGGTTTGTTTGCAAAAAAAGTGGGAGTAATGGTATGGACAGATAATATGATTGAAAAATATAGCAAGAAATGAAGAAATTCTTTGATCAACTTTTCTCTAAACTCACCTGTCATCATGAGTGGGAACTTATTCGCAGAACACACATCATTGATGACTTCTGTGATTATTACAGATATACTTATGTATGCAAGAAATGTGGAAAATTCAAAACGATGAAATAAAATGAGACCGATTATCTTTTTTGATCTTGAGACCACAGGAAAATCAAGTGATCCCAATAATGTGCGAATAATTGAAATATCCGCCATAAAGGTTAATCCTGATACTCTTGAAGAAATTGACAGATATTATCACAAATGCAGCAATGATGGTGTTCCTATAGATCCTGATGCTACGGAAAGACATGGAATGGTTGAATCCGATCTCATAGGTTGTGACACATTTCAGTCAATCGCCAAGGAAGCATATGATTTCTTCAAGAACTGTGATCTCGGCGGATATTACTGCACGGTGTTCGATATACCCATATTGTATTATTCCTTCATAAGGGCAGGCATAGTATGGAACTACAGAGTGAAGATTTATGACATATACAGTCTTTACAGAAAATACAATACCGGTAAGCTCGGTGAAGTATATGAAAGATACACAGGAAAGAAGATGGAACATGCACATGAAGCCACAGCCGACATAAAGGCAACTCTTGAAATATACAAAGAACAGAGAAAACGGGGAGAAGAGTTTGAAAATGCAGACCTTGACGTGTTCAATGACAATCTTGATATGTCCGGAAACTTCAAGATAAGGATTATGCCTTCCGGTGCAAAGGAAGTATATCTTGATTTCGGTAAATGGAAAGGTATATCTGTTGATAAGGTGGACACATCATATTTCAAATGGATTATGGAAAATGACTTTCCAGTTGATACAAAACACTATGCAAGAAAGATATATGAAATGAAAAATGGAGAACGATAAGTTCTCCATTTTTCATAACATTGTTCCATGTTGTCCTGTAGTTTCCGGATTGGACTGTACTCTTGAAATCTTTGGTTTTGAATTTTCATCTTTCTCATCAAAGAATTCTTTCAGTTTATTGTCATTCTTGAGATAACACCACCTGTGTTCTATAAGTGTGTCATATCTTTTGTCATAGTCGAAGTTTTCAAGTTCTCTCTTTATATAAGATCCCATAATTTTATTGATTTGTTTTTTATTCTTCTCTCCACACCAAGGATGGTTGTGATACTCCGTCCTTGAACATATTTATAATCTCATGATCTTTTATGATGACTATATCATTACCACTTACTATATAAAATCCATTCATAAGTTCTTTTATATCATCGGTAAGGTCATCAAGACTTTTTTCTTTATATTCATCATTTATTGTTGCAGCATCCTTTATTCCCCTGTAATCTTCTATTCTCAAAAAAGAATTGTTTGCATCTGTCTTTGTAATATATGTTTTTGATAATTCATCCTTTGATGGATATTGTTTTTTTGCGTCATCCTTTTTTAAATAACCATCAAGTATATTATCAATGGAAGACTTTGCATATATATCAGTCTTTTTTGCATAATCTGTTAATGTGGTATTTAAATCTGACTTTTTTACATAATCTTTCAATGACTGATGTTCTGTAAGATATTTTTTCTTTTCTACCCATTCCTGTGTTGCATATGATGAAAGATCATCCTTGATTACATATCCAACATCATTCTTGAAATATGATATTTTTTCAGGTATGTTGGGAATATCATTCTTCAATGCAAGACTATTTATAATATCTTGCATTTCAGGTTTGGATATATAGTTTGATAATGACTGATGTTCTTTAAGATATTTCTGATCATTTACCCATTGTTCAGTGGCATATCCTTCAAGAGATTGATGTTCAGTAAGATAGTTTTTACTTTCTTTTCTTATTTCATTTATATCATTACTTATAGTATCAATCTTTCCATTTATTTCTGTTATGTCAGATATACCTATTTTGTTCAATCGGTCTTTTATCTCGACAATCTCCCTGTTTATTCCTTCGATATAACTGTCAAGTCTTTTGATTGCCTCACCATCAGATGATTTATTTACAATATCTATAATTTCTATATTTGCCTTCTTTATCAGTCTTTCTATTTCAGATCTCGGTATATAAGAGTGTTTCATCATCCATACTTCAAGAGCCGATGATGAGATATATCCCTTGTCATTATCAAATGCACCTACATTTTTTGGAAGTTCTGATTTCTTCAAATATATTGATCCATCCATCACTGAACCTGAATTTATATTAGGATTCTGTGGAACATTGCTATTAATCATATGACATCATTTTGTATATTTATGATTTTTTGTTATTTTTATATAAAATATCATTATAATTATGGAATTGAAAGAAAGACTGAATGTTCTTGTTCAAGCAGCCGAACTGGCACAGAAAGCAGGATTTTTGACACTGGATGAAGCAAGCATAGCAAAACAGGCAATTGATCTCATCAATGCAAACCAAGGTCTCAAAACCGCCGCAAATGCTCTTGTTCAGGTTGCAATCCAGGGACAGAAAAAAGGTGCATATACATTGAAGGATGCATATATCATTTTTCTTGCGACAGAGGGTATCAATGATGCATTTCCTGTAGAATCTCCTGTTCCAGCAGAAAAACCTGCAAACAAGAAAGAGAACAAGAAATAAAAAAGAGAGTGATTTTTCACTCTCTTTTGTTTTATTTGTTTTTCTTTTTCTCAAACTGGGCATCAAATGACTTCATCTTGTTTTCATAGTCCTTTTCTCCCTGTTCCTTCAGTTTTTTCGCTTCCATTATAATCTTATTGAGAAGGTTTTTTGCATTTCTTTTGAAATCATTGGGGAGTTTTATTGTGTTGTCCGACTTACTGAAATCTCCATTTGCTATGCTGTTCACTATCTCGGTGAAGTAATTTCCATCACCTTTGTCATTCAACGGAAGATTATAACTTATTACACCGTTTGAAACAACTGCACACTTTGCCATCAAAGGAAGTTCATTACCATAATCATTACCGCCATATATGCAGTTCTTTATGAAGGAATTGATACCTATGCACATCGCCTGAACCGACAGACCGGGAACTTCCTTGAACTTGTCCATCACTTCATTCTTTCCCAGAGATGTGTATAACAATGTCAACATCTTGTATGTTGTTCTATAATTTGTCTTGTCATTGAGCACATCATCCGTGATTATTGATTTCAGTCCCAGATAGTTATCTGAATCATATATTTTTCTTCTGTCTGCACCTTTCTTGTTCAAAGCATCATCAATTTTTTTGAATTCTCCACAAAGATTCTGTATGGTCTTGTCTCCCAGAAGGTCATCCTTCACAGGTGTAGCTTCCACATTTGTGATAAAATCCTTTCTTTCTTTGCCAATTTTTGTCAACTGTTCATTCTGGAACTTCTCCATCTTCTTGTTTATCTCATCCTGTTTCTTTTCAAGTTCCTGATTCTGTTTTTCGGTTTCCTTCCTTACTTCTTCATCTTCTATGTCATTGAGTATGGACTGGTTTATGACAATTTTCATATCATCCATAAGAATCTGTGCCCATCTGCTCATCTGACTGTCTCCTTCAGAAACTTCCTTTATCACCCTTTGACATTTTTCAAGACTGTCTTTCAATGTCTCATCCTTGAATTCCATAGATACTGCCGGTTTCGGATTTCTGTCATTCTTCTTTGCATTGTTCATCTTCTGCTCATACCAGATACAGGCAAAATTGACAAGTTCCTGACGGATTTTATTGCACTGTTCTCTCTTTTCAAGTTTCATTGTAGAAAATCCGGACAACTTGTCATCAAGTTCCTTGTATATCTTTACAAGATTTCTGTCTCCCTTGATTGAGTCCCAGTCATTCTTGAAAAGATTCCTTATTCTTCCAAACAGTCTTTTGATCATACCTTCATTGAGAATTACAAGATTCTCATACTCCTTCTGTTCTTTCACTGGAAGATATATTTCATTTATGAATTCATCTCTACGTAAAATCATAATTATTTTATCATTATTTTTTTCAGTCTATTTACGACACCTATTTGAGTATTGGTGATGCCATATGTCTTACCTTTTACCATTATCGCTCCTGATACGCTCAATGGACCGGTAGATATCTTCAATGTCTCATCAGATGAAAGACAAAGTCTTGCCTTACCCTTGTCTATTATGTCTTCCCTGCAAATGTCTATCCTATCTACAAGACATTTTCCGGAAGTTCTTATTGTTATATTCTTTTTATCACATCTGCTGAAATAAAATTCATATAACTTGAATTCTTCCTGAACAATCACCTGACTTGTTTCAAGATTGTTTACATTTACAAACAACTCACAATAATCATCCGCCTTTGCATATATGTCTACCTTGATACCATTTTTTATATCCATTGATGAAAGTTCAAGAACCCCATTATTGAATTCAAGAAATCCTTCCTTTCCTTCATATTTGAGCGTTATGTTTTGAATACTCTTTGCATATTCATCTCCATAATATTCAAATTCAGCATTTTCATTGAAATGTGTATCGATATGAATACCTTCATCATCAAACTTGTCCTCATATTCAATATGGGTGTCAGGAAGTTCATACATATCGACCGGCCCTGTGCAGACTGCCGACAATTTTATTTGATTACCATTTTCAAAATATTTAGTGTCCTTTCCTACAATAAATTTTCTTGTTCTTTCAGTGTTTCCATCTGACCATCTGTCAAACTTATATGTATATGCATTACTTTCATCTATTTCAGACTTGCTTGGTATCACTTCCACTATGAGACTGTATCCTTCAAGTATATTGTCCATATGGTCATACCCATCATCATAAATTTCATCCGGTCTGTTCGATATATAACAATCTGTATGTTTATATGTAACTCTGAACAGACAGTTCTTGTTGTCAGGACTTACCATTACAGTATATTTCTTTCTGGGTCTGTAAAGAGCATATAAAGTATAGTTTCTGCTTATATTGAAAGTATAATTATTGTTTCTATTGAATATATAATCATACCAAGTCTCTTCTGCACAGTCTTCATCAGTATCCATCAATGCCCACCCTATAAAAATATGAGTAGGAGTATCATATGCTGAAACTGATACATCAGTCCCGGAATAAAAGTCTTCTTCCTTGAAATTGAGATACATTTCAGAACTATCATCTTCCGTGTCAATTGCAATGAGATCAAGATGACATTTGTATCTCTTGCCGAAATCATTTGTATAAATCACAGGATATTTTTCAGTCTGCAATGAAGATATGTTGTCAGGATAAGAAAAAGTTCCATATGAACATCCATACAGTCCATTGAGATCCAGAGAAATGGTATCTACATCTCTCAAATCAATGACATCCTTTGTTGAAGCATCTGCTATATAAAAGTCGAAACATACATCCTGTCCTCTTGTTATATCCTTCAAACATGGAAAATAAAGAGCATAACCTTCCTGACAATATTGTTGCATACTGTCACAAGAATTTGAACTGCCGAATATATTGAGAATATTCATAATAAAAACTATATAACTATTTATGAAAAAAAATGAAGATGATTACTCACCTTCATTTTCTCTCTGTTCAATATCAAGAGTTGTGATTTTATTCACAGGATAATATCTTTCATCACATACACTCGCATTGATATAGACTGTCCCGTCCTTTCCTACTATCTTTCCTCCATCTCCATGTATATGACCGAAAATATGATATCTCGGTCTGTGTTCCCCCAGTTCATCAAGAACTTTTGACAATATTTGACTCCCCAGCGGTTCCTCTCCTGTAGTATGATAATAAGGTCTTGGGAGATGACTCTTGTCGAGTATGTCATAAGGCGGGCAATGTGTTATAAGGATATCGAGATCTTCAGGAATCTGCTTATATATTTCATACAATTTGTCTTCATCCGGCACATTGAATGCCCAGTTGCAGAAATAAGGCTGATAAGGTGTCCCATATAGTTTCAGACCTTCTATTTCAATCATTTCATTGAAGACGTATCTTACACCATCATCATAATATTTCTCGAACATATCCTTTACTGTATATAGTGGATATGCCTCGCAACATCTGTCATGATTTCCGGCAATGCATATTTTATATTTGTAGTCCTGTTTTGATATCCATTTTGTGAATTGATTTATCTCATCAGGATAGTATCCGGAGGTCATAAAATCTCCTGAAAATATAAGCACATCTCCACCGGGGAGTTCAACAAGATCATGTTTGCTGTGCGTATCGCTCAAAAATGTAATTTTCATAATTATATATTGAAACCTATTTTCTTTTTCTTTTCTTCAATGAAACTTTTTCCTGAATTGAACAGCTCGGCAAGTGCGATATCCTTATCCACATGTTCAAGACCAAGTCTTTCGGCCGCTTCATTCGCCCTGTCTTTTTTCAGCAGATCAAACTCATACTTGCATCTGCATCTTCCCTGACGCAATAACGCATCATCAATCTGTCCATCATCTATATTGAAAGTGCATATGATTTTTATATCAAGTGCATCGGCGAGAAGGCCATCGGACATGTTGAGTAAATCCGATATTGCATAACTTCTTGTCCCATCAACTGTAGTAACTATGCTTTCACAATCCTCGATAATGAATATGCAACCTTTATTCCCCATAAGGAAAGGAAGGAAACTTGGATTTGTGAATTCACAGAAAAGATTACTCGGCACATAAATGAACTTTCTATTATCGGTTTCACATTCCTTTATAAGGTGTCTTATATATGTGGTCTTTCCTGTCCCTGGTTTTCCATATAGAAGATATAGACCATTGTTGTCTTCCTTTATTGATTTCACCATATCATTATGGACCTGCTCAAACCCTTCATTATAAAGACTGAAATCAAGATCATTTTCAAGTTTTATGGAGAAGTCATTAAGAAAAAGATTTCCCTGTTCCCTTATGATGATATAACATTTGGCATCATTATTAACCTTTATATATTTTTTCAGATGTTTGTCAATAATTTCATTGATTTTCTTTTTCCCAAGATGGGACATAACAATCAATGACCCATAATAATATGAAATCATCACCGGTTCGGTATTGGACACAAGAATAAATCTGTTGGTATAAAGATTTTCATCAAGTTCCGGTTCACCATGATCGTTTTGGAATTCTTTCTTATTGTTGCTGTATTCATATGTGAGAATCTTGAATTCCCCTGATTTATCAAGTTCATTGAAAACTGTAGTATAAATATCATCATTGTCTCCATTATCATAGTCAAGATTATACTCACATTTATAAATGGGCAATGTTCCGAATAATTCTGCATATATGTATGAAGGACACAAATTATCCGGATTGAGATTTGAAAACAGATTGTTTGAAATCTCCTTTGTCGTATTTCCTATTGTAAATTTCATAATTATATATTTTTATGCAAGATGACTGTTTGTATCTATCATATCATTTCTTTCAATAAGTTTCATCTTATTATAATTGATATCAACCCTGAACTTTGTATCCTTTCCCTCACCTTCACGTATCTTCAATACTTTCAACCAGTAATAAGGGACTGCAATACCATCTTCATTCAGGTCTCCCACTCTCATATCTTCTGTCTGGATTATACCTATACAGGTATCGACAGTATGGATGAGTCCCATTGACTCTGATACATCCGTAATGTCAATATCGGATTCGTTCAAAGCACTTCTGCCTATCTGTGATGCAGTGTCCACAATCAGATCGTATTTCACAGCAAGTCCACGTAAATCTTCCGCCAATGACTTTATCTTCAAATATGTATTTTCAGAATTGGGTTGTCTGTAATTTGACATAATATTGATATAGTCTATTATGACAACATCCACTTTATATTTGAAAGTGTCTTCAACTTCCTTTATGAGTTTTTCAACATCGAACACGGTTCCTTGACCTGTCGGGAGTTCCTTGATACGGAGTTTTCCAGGAGGAAATCCATTCATATTGTAGAAATTGTTGAGTTTCTTTCTTACTTTTTCAGGACTCTCAACAAGAATATCATAATCTTCAAGTTTCATATCAAAAAGATTGGCGGATATTCTTCGTGTCACCTTCTCCTTTGCCATCTCACAGGTAATGAACAGAACATTCTTGCCTGCCCTTACAAAATATGCTGCATCATTACACAAAAAAATTGAATTATGACTCAATATATCATTTGTATAGTATCTATGATTTTTATCTGCAATTTGAACATCATACATATTTTCAGAATATCCAAGATTTTTTACAGATATAACAGTATCCAAGACAAGACTTCCATCTTCACCTTTTATCCAAATTTTATCTGGTCTATAATCTTTATTCAAATCTTTTGCAAAAATTTCAGAAAACGAATCATCAAATAGGATATGATTATCTGCACATTGTAAAATTTTTCCAGATTTTGTTTTCACCTCCCATACTTCATATTCAATAGTTTTACCAACACATGTTATGTCTGACCACCCCTTATCAGTTTCTATTTCCCAATCTGAATAGTCATCATGTATATCTACAAATTTATGTTTAACTTGATTATGTAATGTATTTACACAACCCAATAATTCTTCTAATTCAATAAAATCATTCATATAATAAAAAATTTATGCAGTTTTTAATTACTTCATCTTTATTTTTGTTCCAATCTGATTCCCATACAATGTATGTATCAAATCCTCTTTGGTTTGCAATTTTTATTTTTTTATCAAACTCATCCCATATTTCTTGTGCAGTCATCATCTTTGAATTATTGTATGAATCAAATGTATATATCTCTGGATTCATATGCCAATAATCCTCATTAAATTCTATAATTTTTTTAACACCTGATGATATAAAAACAATATCAAAAAAATAATATCTACCATTATCAAAAATAAACCATTGATTATAATTTCCTGTAACTGTAGATAAATATATAAAATTATCTAATTGTTTTTTCAATTCATCAAAAATAATTAAAGACAATTCTTTTTCTGGATTTGATGATGAACAATGTGTTTGATTACCATGTTGATGTGGATCACGTGTATATTTACCACTATGATAATCATCTTCCATCTTCTTACTCCAATTTTTATTCCGTTCTTGAAACTTTATTGGACCCTCAATTTCACCATATCTCTTTATATAACTTTCAATTGTATTTGTTGCTTGACGTTTTTTTAATTCATTTTTTGCATCATCTTCAGAGAAACCCTTATTTATATAATACTCTATACATACAGGTGTATACATTTTATATTTTCCAGTTATTTTTGCATTTTCACGATACACTTTCATCTTTTCTTCTCTTGATTTTGATCGTTTTTTGACTTCTTTTTCGGCTTCTTCTTCAGAAAATCCAAGTTCTATAAAATGTTTTTTTGACCATCCACCTCTAGTAACACCTTCATTTTTCACTCTTTTCCAATCTTTCTTAAGATACTCTGATGATTTTTTGTTTGTATACTCTACTCTCTTTTGTGCATCTTCAAGAGAAAGTCCTTTTAACATGTAATGTTCAACTGTATTTGTTGCAAGTTTTTTGGGATTATTTTTTTCAAACTTCTTATATCCTCTCTGCAAGCTTATGAATTCAGTTGGATTTCCAGTTATAGGATCTAACCCCTCTCCATTTTTTTTCAAATATTTTATATAGTATTGTTCAATTTGATATATACTCATTTTATGACTTTTTGTCAAATGCAATTGAAGATCCTTCAATTGATTGTATTCAAGACCACATACTTCACATTTATACATAATAAATTTTTATTTTATATATTTATGTAAATGTAAAAAGGGACTACTAATGATGGGTCATATTAAAAAAATCTCCAATTGATACATACCTTATTTCTCCTGTTTTCTTATTGCGTACCTTTATTTTTGTGGAATATTGTGAACATTTTCCGCAGTTGGTTCCGCCGATATAACAATGTAGCGTCTTTCTATCAAGTCCACCATGTGAAATCTTGTTCCAGTAGTCCCATATGTAAGGGATTTTGTCTTCCTTTGTATTCTTATGACTATTGACATCAAAGAAGTCATCACCCAGATCATTGTCAAATGAGATGAGATTCGTGTCGGCAACCATAGTTGCACATTTTCTTGAAATGTCATCTACATTGTCAAGAGTGATGTCTGATGTCTTCACCAGAGTGACAGCCTCAAACAGATTGTGGTTCAATGACCTGAACACAATCCATCCTTCAATCATCTTTTTCAGATATGCATTTTCATATGCATTTATTTCCACATTATAAATTGCATCCACAATTTCTGGTGCAAGTTCTTTCTTGTCCCCTTTTATTATGGATTTCATCTGTTCACATGATGGTGATTCCTTGTATTCCTGAAAAAACAACTTGGCATTGTTCGCCAGATACTGTATATCTGGATTTGAAAAAAAATCACCACCTACTTTAAGGAGATATTCAGGTTTCTTCAATGCATATGCAAATACAAGTTTCTCCTGTTCTATTGTTGTTGTTAATCCCATGGCGTCTTTATGATTTTATATCTGTCCTTTATCTTTTCAACATATTCAAGATTAAGAAGTATATCAGTTATCTTCTTTATCTTTTCTTCATCAATTCCATATCTGTTCTCCATCTTTGCAATCGAGAACAAATTTTCATCCGGACTTTCCTTGCAACTTTCATATAATACATCAAGTGGTGTAGGATAATCTGGAAGACATTTGTTTATTCCTGTAATATATCTTACCTGAATCTTGTCTCTGTCAAGTTTGATCATCTTTTCAACTTTTTATCGTAATAAAAATAACAAAAGAAAGTCCAGACATAAATAAATTATCATACAAATTATATAATTATGATTTTATCATTCAAAGATTATCTATTAAATAATGTTGATTTTGATAATCTTGGTCAAATCAATGAAGGACATCAGTATTCTGGTGAAATATGTTCAGTTATGGACAAAATAACCGCATATGTGAAAAGAAACTATTGTCTTGAAAACAGTTCTCTTAATGAGTCTACAAAAAGAATATATAATAGGGACATAAGATTTAACAGGGAAGAAAGGATTGCAGCATCTTGTGTATTCAATGAGATGTTGAAACAATATGAAACAACTGTCAAGAAGGAAATTGAACTCTGTGAAAATATAATCAATAAGGGTTCACTTCTTGAAGAGGGTGTCGAATATGATTATGATACTCTTATATCAATGTTTTCAATCAATGAAGGTATAGGAGACTGGTTGAAAAAGAAATATACCGATGGTAAGGCAGCAGTTGCAGATACTGCAAAGAAGATGATTGACGGAGCGAAGGAAGTCGTATCAAAATCTGCGGATGTTGTCAAGGCAAAGTCTTCAGATCTTGTTGACTGGGCAAAACAGGCAAAAAAAGATTTTGAGGAAAGATATGAAAATCTCAAGAAAGTCATAGGCAATATAGTGAAAAAGGGTATTGACAGTGTCAGGGAATTCATCAATAATCTTCTTGAAGTATTTACTTCAATAGGAGATAATCTTGTAGATGTGGTAAAGAAACTCGGTGGACTCAAGATGGACAAGGGTGAGGAACCGACAAAACTTGACAATATTGAAACTGATGATCTTTACAAGAATGCATCAAGTCCAGAGGAGAAATCTTTTATCAACAACATCATTATAAGGGTTGAAACAATGCTTGAAAAGGACAAGGACAATGTTGCAAGACTTATGACTGAATCTTATTCGGGAATTATAGATGAATCGATAGTTGACAATAAGTTTATTGCCTGGCTTTCCGGATACAAGAATGATGAGAAGATGAGCTGGTGGAAGTCCATTCTCATAGGTCTTTGTGCTTCATTGATTGTATGGATGCTTCCAAAGATGCTTGCATTTGCTGGAGTTGGTGCGGCACTTACAATGTTCATCACTGCTCTTGTAGGGGTTACTTGGAATGGCATAGGTCTCCTGAAACTCATATACAGGAGAAACAAGGAAAGAAATGAAGGTGAAAAGTTCTTTGACAAGAAGACTGCAATATTTTTCACATTGTGTATTCTTTCCACGGTATTCAGTCTTGCCACATTTGCAAAGACAATTGCACCTTTGATGAGAGAAATCTGCAATTCAATGGGATGGACCGGAGGAGATGATATGGGCAAGTTCGGTGAATTCATATACAATATTACAAAGAAAATAAGTCCATCAAACTGTTTTCAGGAAGGTGGATTAAAGGAAGTTTCTGAAGAAATACAAAATTTCGGTGGGGATTTCAGGGGAAATGACATCATTCAGGCAAACAAGGATGCAGTCAATGCAATGAAGGAAATGCCAGGTGCAACAACAGAAAATGTAAAGGCGTATGAAGATTTTCTTGCAGCATTGCAGAATTCAAAAGGAAGTTCAGGAGTATTGAAGGCAGCACAGGAATTCAAGGACAATGCGGATCTTCCCACGACATTTATGCTCGACACTTCAAAATGGGGAGGAAGTGGTCCAATAAGACAGGCGATAAAGGAACTTCAGGACTCCGGTTCAATTCCTGATTCAACAATATTGACTACTGGAGGTTCACTTGCAACACAAAAAGCTTCAAAAGGTGTATTTGGTTTCTGCACATTCCTGACTGGTCTTTCTAATGATCAGGCAAATGAAGTATTCCAGAGAGCTGCTGAAATAGCCGGAAAGGATGCATCTACAATACAGATACATTCATTTGGTGGAGCGACCATATCAAATGTATTGACCCATACTGAAACTATACAGGGAGTATTTGATGTGCTTGCACCTGATGCTACATTCTTACCTCTTGTTATGCCTTTCTTTGACAAAAAGAAGTGGGGTAAATACAAGATGAGATTTGCATCATCAACAAGAGGTGTAGCAGCATATACCGTCAATTCTGTGGAGATGCTTCCAGCAGACAAGATTGATGGAGATAGTCAGGCATTTGACATATTGAAGAAACTTCATAATGATGCATGGTCTGAATACCAGAAACTTGATGATGACAAGTCTGTCAATGAAAGTCTGTTCAAGAAAAAGGACAAGAAAAAAGAAGCGGTTGAAGAACCTCAATATGTTGTCTTTTATGTAGATTCAACTGATACTGGTAATGACAATGACAGACCGGAAGGAAAGGAAGACAACAAAAAATCAACCGGGGTGGTAATTGACACTCTCACTATGATGGTTGCGGATGTGTGTGATTTCGGAGAATCAGCAAAGATAAGGAGAAGACCTCAGCCTTATTTTATGAAAGGTCTTCTATCAAGACTTTCATTCAGACCTGTAGAGAACAATGACAATGAAACGAAGGAATACATCAGAGAAACCCTCGGACAGACAATGAAGACTCTACTTCTTCAAAATGTACTTTACGGAACAGGAAAGAAGTATATTGATTCAAAGATTGACGGAAAAAAAGTGGAATATTCAATAAGGGAAACAGTTCTGGGTTCAAAGACAAAGGTAGATGCAGACAAGAAACTGTTTGAACTTGGAAACTTCACACCGAATGAAATAATTGAATGTCTTACTGACAAATCAGATACGAACAAGATTGCATATGACTATCTCGACGGAAAATATGCATCAAAGGTTTCAGTGAAGATGAATGATGAAGGAAATATAGTGTCAAGGAGGTCAACTGCGGACACATCCACAATAGAGAATATGAAGTATTACAGAGTATCCAGAAAGGCATATAATGAGATTATGGATGTATATAAAGAAGATCTTGACAAATATAAGAACAAGAAACTTGACAAGAAACCTTCAAAACCTTCATTCGTAAAGGGAGATGATGGAAACTATTATAAAAGAGCGTCAAAGAAATTCAGGATGGAACACAAGTCAAGAAAATATTATGATTTCGTGGATTTGAGAATAGTGCCTGTATTGAAGAAAGGAGAACTTTATAAGAAACTCATTGAAGACAAGAACATAAAGAAACTTCTTTATAAGGAAGATGACAAGAATAATGTGAAGTTGAACAAGAATGTAATTGATGTATTGAGACCTTTCCTTTACAGACCTGAAAAGACATTTGCAAAGGCTGATGAATATCAGCTTGTCAAACTTCTCAAAGAACAGGGAGTTGAGGGTGAAAAACTGGGATGGTTCAAAAATCTGTTCAAGGATGAGGAACAGCTTCATGACACATTCAAAGAAATGATAGAGATGATATGGGATTATCTTTCAGACATTTACAAGAACAAGGACTTGAAACCAAATCATAAGACAAATGAAGACTATACATCACTGTTTGATGAACTCATTGAAGAATTTGACAATCAGGACTATGATGAAATAAATGACTATCAGTATGACTTGATTGTACTCAATGATGAATATGGTCCGGTTCTTTCAAGAGAAGACTTCCTGAATGAAAGATACAGATAAGAAAATGGTGGAGATGTTTCTCCACCATTTTTATGTAAGGTTAACTAATTGATAGATATATAAATAAAAATTGCTCACGATCTTTATGTCGTGAGCAAAAATCTTATTCCAACTGACCCTTGATGAGATCATCTACTGAAACATCTTCATCCGGTTCATTGTCTTCTTCAAACACATCTTCGGGATTTGTTCCGTCGGCATATTTGAATTCTTCCTGAATATATTTGTCAAGTCTTTCAAGTCTATCCTTTGTCCAGACTTCTTTTGAAAAAAGTTTATTCAATGGATATATGGATCCATCATCACAACAAATGTTTCTTGCCGTATCAGATGGTATGAAATATAATGTTTCCCCATCAATATTCTGTGTTTTATATGCATTATCAACAGGAGATTTGAGATATTCTTTTTCTGTTATAAATTTTCCTCTGCCCACTCCACATCTTTCCCATGAATAATAATCATCCAGACCAACATAAGGATTTAGACCTTTATTATAATCAACATGGAATTTCACAACTACAGGTTTACAAAATCTATTTTTTGTGGATTTTGCATTGACTATAATTCCAACCTGTTCAGTTCCATTTTTTAGTTTTGAGCGGTTTACTAGAAGTATTACACTTGCGCCATATTCGGCCCCAACACCACCACCCGCAACCTGTTGAGAAAACAAATCCATTGTTTGATAGCAGTGATTAGAGAACAAAAAACTCGCACCAATAATGCCCATTTTGCTCATAAGAATCCTGAAAATTGACTTCATAACCTTTGCTCTGGTCATATCCTGTTTTTCCTGTCCTGCCTTGCTGTCATCTATTTCCTTTTGTGTTGCAAGATTTCCGGCCGAATCAAGAATAATCATAAGTTTAGGTATTTTGTTTCCTTTCTCTTTTTCTTCTATAAGAGTATCAACAAGTGTGGTTATACTTGTTCTAAATTCTTGAACAGTCTGGACAGGTTCATACCTGAACTTTGTCAAATCACATCCAAATTTCTTTACCTGTGATGATTCAATGGCATTCTCGGAATCATACCATATGACATAATATCCTTTCTTTTGAGACTCCCTTGCAATATTCAACATAATATATGTCTTGGCAGTTCCTGATGGTCCAAAAATTTCAACACTTCGATTATTAGGAATACCTTGAAACAATGAACCGGTAAATGCAGCATTCAAAATATAATTTCCTGTAGGAATATATTCGGTGATTTCAGATACACCCGATCCATCCGACATAAGACCTCCCCATTTTGAATTCTTGTTCATTAATGCATTTATATCAGCAAATGAAAATTCTCCACTATTTTTTGCCATAAAACTATTTTTATTTTATTATAAAAATAACAAATAATCCCGTTTTATTTAACCGAATATTGAAGAAAAAAAACATAAATAAAATAAATATAATTATACATTATGTCAGATATAGAAACTATAACACATATCAGGACTACTGATGGTGTCGAACATCCTCTGGATGCACAATATCTTGGTGGTCGTCCTGCAAGTGATTTCCAGTTGATGGATGATGGGGGGGGGGTATTTATTTTAAATTTGTCAGGTGATGAAGAACATTTTAACGCCGCAAGGAACGCATACTTACAAAATAATAGAGTAATAGTTAAATATGATATCTACATATTAGATGTCATAAGTCTTGAAAATGACGACCCACCCACCTTTGTCACAGAAGAAATATATGTATATTGGGATCAATTCAATAAATGTATTGGTTTCAATAGTGTTAATCATTATAGACCAAATACATTTACCATTAAAGATGGTGAGGTAAATAATTTTTCTTATTCATATGATTGTTTTTTTGATGGAGATTATACGCAGATTGATAATTCTTTATGGATTAGAGCACTCCCAAGAGAGATAATGTCTCAAGCTATCAGCATATCTGGTAAAGATAAGTCCATTGAAACATTCTATGGAACACTCAAATATGACAAGAGTTATGATTATAACCCTCTTGTTCGGAACTCGGATGTCTATGATATAGTCAATAGCAATTTCTCGGACTTTCTTGATCAAAATATAATGGAAATAGGATATGATGAACAGGGTAATTGTATCACCCGTGTAGAAACCGTGTTCGGGACTGAATGTGAATATAGCATCGCATTATATAATTTCAAATGCTATGGCGGACACATTGTGGATGATTCAAGTAACGACTCTGCTGAATTAGGAAAAATCATATATACGACTGGAGATGACAAAACAAACACCATTTATGTAACCGCTTTTTTCAATGACCCTCAACGTTTATCAAAATATGGTGACACTAGTTTAATTGATATGGAACTGCATTTCACAAATGACAAGTATTATGATCATGGGACATTAGCTATACGTACTTCAAATGCCAGCAACCCCATAACATTATATACAACAATTTCAGCAGATAATGTTGTCTCCATGTATACAGATTCATCGAAACTTGAAAAATATAAGATGACGGCATCACAATTATCGAAACTCTTTGCTGATAGTAATAATAATGTTAGTGCCGCATATAATGTTAACATAATAATGAGCCCGTCAGGACAAACCAAGCCTACATACATTGATGCACCATTATCTTCAACCACAATGTCTTTCCGTGGAACTAATAGAAATGGTGATCTTGTGGATATCACATTCAAAGCAACTGTTGAAACAGACACATGGGAGACCATCGCATGCACAGTTATACACGAAAACAAGAAAACACAATAACCGTCAAATATCACTTTATTAGGGAGCTATATACCTGATTACCCCAAAAGGGATAAAATCAAGGCATCATCAAATAGATGATACCTTTGACCATTCTTACATCCAGATATCAGTTTTGCATTGTATCATCTGGTGCTGTCACAGTTATCTGTTCTCTATGATATGCTGATTTATCAGTGTAAGTAATGTTCCCGAATAATTCTATACAATCTGAAGGGATATTTTCTTTTGTGATATATCCATGTTCGTATCTTGGATCTCCATAAAAAGAAATTGACAAAGGTATTTTAGATACATCAAGCCTCAATATTGCATATTTCCCTTCCTTGCACTTGCTGTTCTCTGAAAATAACTGCCACCCGAAATATGCCACATCACATTTTCTTGTGTCTCCCTTTATCACATGTGCCCTTGGAGGATAATCCAGATTCTCATTTTCACTTCTAATCTCTATGCCATGTGATAATATAGAGTCCACATTTGCAATAGGAGTAATGTGATACAGATATGTATGTCTGTGGACTTCTTTTGTCAAGTCTCTTTGAAATGCCCCAGAACCCTTCTATCCCATTTGTTGTGCAGGATCCAACTGAATACTCCTTTTCTCTGTGGCAGACAAAGACATGTGTGTATCTTGCATCAAGCCCATTATATATGGAGGATTCATCTGTGACAACTGTACTTCCTTCTGCAACAAAATGACTTATGATGGGAAGTATTGTGCTTGACTTTGTATCAGCAACCTTCCTTGCAATATATATGTGTATTCTCATAAATCTCACCAGTGGTCTTCTTGACCTCCTCTGTCTTCCATTTCATTGTCATGCCAAAGATGGACACCTTGGTCTTTGCACCACCCTGTGTCCCCTTCACCTTCCTTGATTCATGCTTGTTTGTCTCCTTTCCACCAAGATACATTTCATCACACTCCACAACACCTTCAAGGACAACATCTTCATCCTGCTTGAAAAGGGTCCTGACCTTGTGGAGGATGTTCCATGCTGTCTTCTGGTCGCATCTATGTCAGTGGCAAGCTGTACTGATGATATGCCCTTCTTGTGAGTGCTGATCAGATACATTGCAATGAACCACTTCCTGATGGATATCTTTGTGTTCTCAAAGATGGTCCCTACAAGTACAGAAAAGTTCTTCTTGCAGTTGTGGCATCTGAATAGTCCATCATTCCTGACATAACAATGATGTCTGCCACAGAAAGGACATATAACATCATCTTTGTCCCATCTGGATTCAAAGACTGCCTTCCTGCATTTTGTCTCACTGTCAAAATAGTCTGTGGGAACATAGATGGAGTTGAACCTGCTGAAATCTATCATAATAATAACAGTGTCTTGTATTATTATATACTCAAGACACTGTTATTTCTTTCAATAAAATCAATGGATTCTATGTAGAGATTGAGATATTATGAAGACTCCGGGGTAGTCAGGTATATAGTTCCCCTTTATTACATATACTCAAGACCAAATCTTGTTAATATCTTCTAATTTCTTTTTCAAATACCTTTTGGAAGTCTTTGATAAAATTATCAACATTGTCAACAAAACATGTCGGTCTATTATAGTATCCATCATAGTCTTCATCATCTTCATATTCATTTTCATATTTGTAAGATAATTGTTTGATGGTGTTTTTAAGATATTCCGAATAATTGGTTTGATTATTTATACCACTAATTGAAAATATATATGTTGGAAAAGTATACCCCATATCATCATTATCAAATTCAATGCTTGTAGAATCAATCAAATTATCAATTATAAATGCATGTTCAAGTTCATTCATTTTACCAGTGTATGTATACTTGGTGTCATTAACAACAATTTGATTATTTCCAATATATTCAACTTTACAAGAATTAATACTGAAAGTAAAATATTTCAAATCATACTTGATTAACATGTCAAGAATTTTTTTTGACATTTGATAATTCTTTTCTAAACACAATGCGCATTTTTCTTTCTTCTGCATTTTTTGTCATAGGGTCATCTTTACCCCAATTGATAGGCTTGTTTTCAGATCTGTACCTAAAAGGCTGACCAGCACTTTCTTTAATAAAGTTTTCAAAATTTAAAATTTTCATTTTTTTTTGTATATATAATTTTTGTACATTATTTATGTAACATTATAGGAGAGACATAAATCATATATTCGTTATATTTATTATATAAGTTATTTATGAAACAATTAATTTGTAATATTTGGATTATGTTCTTCTGTTTGCATTTTTTTCATTTCTTCTTTTTTCTGATTTCCTTCTTATCTGTAATCTTGAATTCCTTGCTTGGGTCAATCACTATATTTGCTCTTGACATAAAGTCCTTGCAGAGAAGAAGTCTTGACCTGTAATCCTTTGTTCCGGTCAAATCACTTATCTTCAGATCAATAAGTTCATCTTTATACTCTTTTCCATTGAACTTTATGTTCACCCTTATACATGGTCTTTCTGTTGATTTACCATGATGCCATATCCTGATGTGTTTCACAACATCATATACTTTCTCTTCACCATTGAAATCAAACTTGACAGTCCTGTCTTCCCTGTTCTCGTAATAATCTGCCACTATGAGTGCATTCATTGCAGTATTTCCGGAATCAAGCTTTGCCTTCATCTTTCCAAGACCTTCAATTTCTATGACCTCCTTGATACCAGCTATTTCCTTTCCGTCATGTGTGGTTTTCTTTTCTGGGTCAGTCCTTTCAGTAATCTTCTCCCTGTCCCTTATATATTCTTCAAATTTCTTTATCATAGTCCTATTGATTTCCTTGAATCCAAGCGTGTCCTTGTCCACAGTGATATTGTCAGCACTTTCTCTCCAAAGTCTCTTGACTTCTGCAATCTTTTCCTTTGTCTCTCTTCTTATCTTCTGTCTCAATGACAAAGGTATGACATCTTTTGAACAATTACATCCCATATCATTATTTATGAAAATCAAAAAGATTAGGATTTTTTTTTATCCTGATCTTCAATTTTATTCTTTATCCTTGTCAAATATGCTCATATCAACTTCATGTCCGTAATAGGCTTCAATTACTCCAACAATCTTGTATGCGAGTTTCAAAGAAATATCGTCTGTCTTGAAAGTGGAATAATTTTCCTTGCATTCCACAATTTCCTTGCCACCACATTTCAATGTCCAGTTGTCTCTTCCATCAGAACCCTTTTCAAGACTTTCAATGCTCCATTTGCCGTTTTCATATCTGTCCCTTCCACCCTGTACATATCTTATGATAAGATTCTTGATTGAACTCATCTTCACATCATCTATCTTCTTGCTCTCAAACACATAAGACTCGTCAAGTTTTTCCACAGGTATTTCATAGTTTGTGGTATTGTCGGTCAATATGAAACTGTCATCAGTAATAACAGCCTTGTCGGAAATCCTGTGTATGAACTTGAGACCACCAACTATGATGTTCTTGTTAATGTTGTCATTCACCTGCTTGAGGACCACAAGTTCATTCTTATATACAGTCCCATTGAACTTGATGTTCAACTCAATCATAGGGTTTCCCTTTCTCACCCCTGAAAGGTCTTCAGTATATGTAATCCCGTTGAACACGAAAGTCGCGACATCGTCATTCGAATTCACCGAACTGCATTCAAGTTCAGTAAAGTTCCTGTTGTCATCAAACTTCATCACTGCATCCACACCATCTCCCAAAGTCTTGAGAGTAACAGTCTCATACTTGCCTATCTGATCGGAATCATATTTCGTATATTTGAAGTCCTTGAACATGTCCATAAGTGTACCAACAACATCTTGATTGGCAGCAGTTGTTATTCCTTTTGTTCCGGGAGAAGAGTTCACCTCAATGACATAAGACTGTTTTGTTCTTGAATCCATAATGAGATCCACACCGCACCATCTGCACCCTGTAGCCTTCGCCGCCATCTTTGCAAGTTTTTCCTGATCCGGAGTAAGTGTACCCTTTTCCGCAGTCGAACCCAATGAATAATTTGACCTGAAGTCTCCTGCAAGCTGGTTTCTTTTCATACATCCTATGATTTCATAGTTGTCGATACCGGGAGTCATCCTTTCAAATCCCTTATATAGAACATGGATGCGGAGATCATAATCAGAATTGATTTTTTCCTGAAGAAGAATATCAACTTTCGGTGCAATGGCAAAAATAGATTGAAGAACAGATTTCAATGATATCATTGAATCAATCTGGGAACAACCTATTCCCTGGGTTCCACGAGTCAGTTTCATTATAATAGGAAATGAACCTCCTATTTCATCAATTTTTTCCTGAAGTTTATTTATTGATGAAGGTGTTATTGCTACCGTCCGTGGTGTTGCTACACCATTTGTGACAAGTTTTTTATATGTGATAAACTTATCCTCACAATTGTCTATCGCTTCAAGTGTATTCAAAACAAAAAAATCATCATTCTGTAATTCTGTGAGAAAATCTCTTGATTCCATATTCTTCAATACAGTTCTTCTGGGAACTATAATGGTGTTATTAGGATTTAGAATCACTGTTTTCTTTTCTGTCCCGTTCTCAATGACCTTATAATTATCACCAGAATCTTTCTTTATTGTAGATGAAGATGGATCAATAGTAATCATCTTGAGACCCGCCTTCTTTGCAGCATCTTCAAAAAAGAACATTGAATTTGAACTTTTAGTTGTTTTTTCTGCTCTACTTGACAAAAATACAACCTGTATATCCTTTGCTTTCTTACTCTCATTCAAAGGATAGTATCCTTTATTGTTATAATCCATAATCAATTTATATATTTGATACAATATTTATGATTTAATTATTCAGGATTTTTCTTGAAGAATTTTTCTTTCACATAAGGTTTTGCATGTTCCATAACGAACTGGAACACATCAGATTTGTTTTCCATAAATAATTTGAGTTATTTTTATATAAGAGGACTTCAAAAAGAGATTTTCCGGATCTCATCATATTTGAAGTCCTCTTTCTATATTTATAAAATAAAAAAAAAAACAGTCAAGATAAACTCTTGACTGTTCCTTTATCTCATCTTGTCATAAGTCCTTGAAACATATGTTCCGAAATCATCCACATAGTCATATACTTTTGAATTCTCACTATGAGCACATGGTTCATCTTTCTTCCCAACCTTCTTTTTCTTTCTTTTCTTCATCTTTATGAATTCACTAAAAGGTGCAACCTGTGTATATATCTTTCCCGAACACATAGGTAAGTCTCCTGAACCACATTCTCCATTCTCCCCGGGAAATGTGATGTCTCCCATACCCGAAACATCATTGAAGGTCAATCCACCATTAGGTGATATGTCATCACATTCGTCAATTTTCTTCATCACTTATTGTTTCTTCTTCATATTGAATATATTCATCCAGAACAGGTTTGATTTTAGTACTGTAATTATCCTTTACATAATCACATAACCTTTTTCTCAAATCTTCGGTGATATTATCCATATAATCATATATTTCAGGGCCTAAATCACCATCAATATCACCGGATGTTACAGTCTTGATATAATTATATAATTCATTATATGTATTTGCATAACTTGAATACCAGACAACATCATGTGCAAAATTTTGTAAAAGATAATCAAGCATATGTTTGTCATAGTCTGTTATTTTATCTTCCTTTCTTTTGTTTCCGGCAAGGTCTCTCCTTACCATATCTCCTATGATTCCTTCAGTTATCATATCTTTATCAATTTACCATTTGATAATTTATAGTTAAAATTACATCCATTAAATATACCATGTATATCTTTAACACTACTGGCATCCCAGTTTGACACATCGATGGATTCAAGATTTTTACAGTCAGAAAACATAAAAGCCATATTTTCAACCCTGCTAACATTCCAGTTTGACACATCGATGGATTTGAGATTTTCACAATTTAAAAACATACCGTTCATGTCTTCAACCTTATGAACATCCCAGTTTGACACATCGATGGATTTGAGATTTTCACATTTAAAAAATATACCGTTCATATTTTCAACCCCACTGACATCCCAGTTTGACACATCAATAGATTCAAGATTTTTACATCCAAAAAACATACCGTTCATGTCTTCAACCTTATGAACATCCCAGTTTGACACATCGATGGATTTGAGATTTTCACATTCAAAAAACATAAAAGACATATCTTCAACCCCACTGACATCCCAGTTTGACACATCGATGGATTTGAGATTTTCACATCTAAAAAATAAACCGTACATATCTTCAATACCACTGACATCAACCATTCTCAAATCAAGATGATCACCACTTTGAGTTTTCATTTCATTTTTAATAATGGTTTTTAAGTCATCATTTGTTTTTGGAAAATATATCTGTTTAACAATATCTTCCTTTCTTTTGTTTCCGGCAAGATCTCTCCTTACCATATCTCCTATGATTCCTTCAGTTATCATACTAATTTTTTTATATTTAAATAGACTTTAAAATAGAATATGCATCACACAAATCATCCACAGGTTTAATATATTTGAAGTCAATAGTCTTCATTTCATTTAAGAATTTCCATAACTCATTTTTTTCTATGAATTCATCCTTTGTCCGATTGTCAATAAATGACTTTATCTGGTCTTCCTTTTTTGCATTTCCTTTCCCCGACAATGTTTTCTTTCCTTCGGTAGGACTTATGATCACTATGCAGTCATCCCCGAATTCTTCCATCAATTTTATTCTCAAAAAAGAATTATATAAAGCAAGATCAAGGGTGGATGACGATATGCTTCCATAAGAAAATCCTTCCAGTCCTATGACTGTTTCTTCATCACCTGTTATTTCCTTCAGTCTATGGGTAATCATATATGCAATCGTCTTTGCGGACTTCATCTTCGTGTCCTGCTCTATCCTGTAATTTGACTTGTCTATATGTCTGGTATAAGAGCAGAGTTCTATATAATTTGAAAGAAGTCTGTGATATTGAAATTTCTTTGACTTCCCTTCCTTCCAGTTTTCTCCATAATCATCAAAGAAAGAAATGAAGTGATATTGATTGTCCTTGAATATGCAGACAGATGGTGACACCAGAGAAAAGTCTATCCCTATTTTGATCATATGTTGAACCACTTTTTTGTATAATCCCTGTACTCTTGAAATTTCATCATATTGTCATATGTTATTGGAATTCCTATGCTGCTGCCATCATGGTTATATGACCATGTAATGATATCCTCATATTTCATATCATTGAAATGATATATGAAGTCTTCATAAAATGTATTGAGATTATAGTCTTCTCCTATATTTTCATAATTTTCATAATTCCAGTGTGCAACATCATCTTCATCAATAAGCTGAAACATAAAATTTCCCCTGTATTTTGATAAATTATCACAGTCATTCAAAGAATTTACATTGTTGGATGTAGATTGAATGTATTGTCCAAGTTCTTTGAATTTTTTTGCTATGCAATTGCAGATTTCCTTGTAGTCATGTTCCGAATATTCATTCTTGAAATCATCATCAAGAACAAAGTCAAGAATATCATCATATGAAGAAAGTGTCATTGCAAGACCACTATGATATTTACCTTCATATATAATATAAACATAATCGGGATGTGTTTGTTTTATGTTATCAAAACTTTTATATTTAGTGGTCTTGAGATCTTGTTCGTTGATTATATCATATTCGGTATAACCTGTATTATCAATAGTTTCTATTATATATTTGTCATAATCGCATTCAGGATTTTGTAGAAATATATCTATACCAAGATTTGTTCTTACTTTTTTCCCATTCTCCTTCTTCTCTCTTCCCGTGAGATCTCTCCGTACCATGTCCCCTATAATCCCTTCGGTTATCATATTCAATTTCTTCATATCTTCACAAATTTATGTCCATTATATTCATATTTTGTCTTGCAGTTCTCAAACATGTTCTTGCTCATTTCAAGTCTTGACGTGTCCCAGTATTCAACCCCCATAACAGAAAGTTTTTTACAGTTCTCAAACATTCCATTCGCATTTATAAGCTGACTTGTGTTCCAGTCATCTACATCAAGAAACTCCAGATTTTCACAATGTTTGAACATCCCATTCATATCAGATACATTATCTGTTTTCCAGTTTTTCCCAAATTTTATGTATTCAAGATTGTCACATCCAGCAAACATACCACTCATGTCAGTTATGTTGTTTGTGTTCCATGTGCTTATGTCTATTGATTTTATAAAATGTCTGTTGCTAAAAAGCAGACAGAAACTGTCCACATTGGAAACATCTATTGTCCTTAAATCAAGATCATATAGACTTTGAGTTATGTCCGGACATAAATCATATATAACATCAATGAGTTCTCCATATGATTCTGGAAAATATATGGCAATATTCTCCTTCTTCTCTCTTCCCGTGAGATCTCTCCTTACCATGTCCCCTATAATCCCTTCGGTTATCATATTCAATTTCTTCATAAATTATTTATGATTTTCTGGAAATGTTTGTTATTTTTATTACAAGAAAATTATAAATTATTATCTTATGATAGAACGTGTCAATAAATTTCATCCAGACAAACTTGCGGACAGGATTGCGGGTGCGGTCGTGGATTATTGTTATTCAGTTCAAGAGAATCCGAAGGTTGCTGTGGAGGTTCTTGTTGGACATGGTCTCTGCACTGTTATTGTTGAATCAAGTGTTGATGTAAAGTCAAAGGATGTACTTCCCATTGTCCATAGGATTGCGGGAGAAGATGTGAAACTCAAACTCATTTCTGTTCCACAGGATATACATCTGGCAGAGAATCAGGAAAATGAAGTCCGATGTGGAGATAATGGTATTTTCAAAGGAATGCCTCTTACAGATGAAGAAATGACTCTCACGGAGATTATACACAAGATTGAAGACAAGTATCCTACTGATGGAAAGTATATTCTTGATGAGAAAACTGGAAGACTCATTGTGTGTCAGAGTCATTGTGATTCGGATGAACTCAAGAAATGGCTTGAGTATGAATATCCAGAGTATAAGATTATTGTAAATCCACTTGGAGACTGGACTGGTGGTCCAGGTGTAGATTCTGGAGCTACTAACAGGAAGTTAGGTAGTGATATGGGACATGCCGTTACTGGTGGAGGTCTTCATGGAAAAGATAGTTCTAAAGGAGACTGTTCAATAAATGTTTATGCATTTCTTGAAGCACAAAGAACAGGTAAGGAACAGAGTTTTTGTTGTGCAATTGGAGATACAGAAATTGATGGTATTCCATATAAAGAGATTGTACGAATTGCAAAGGAGTATATTGATACTATCGGTGGGTTTGAAAAATTTTCGGAATATGGACTGCTGGGATAGTAATAAGGACAGATTAAATATCTGTCTTTTTTTTTTTGAAAAATTTGGAAATATAAAAAACTTATCATATCTTTGCATCATAGAATAATAAGTATATGAATACATCAACATCAAAAATGAACTGGTTGGTTGAAAAAATTACCAAGTGTGGATATGACTGTAAGATTGTGGAGACAGGATTTAACAAGGGTACTGTTCTTATACCTACAGGTGGTGGAAAGAGTGGGATTATGTATATTAATATTTGTTATCATATTGCCAACTCTAAAAATAAACCTGGCAAATATGTATTTAACATATCTGCTCCGATATTGAAACTTTGTCAGCAGTTGGTTAATGATTTGTTTGAAGTTATATCCATAGTGTTTGATAAGGAATGTGATGAAAACAAGTTCCAGATATTTATTAATTCTTCAGATGATGCAAGTTCATATCTTTCATCTACCAGAAAAATTGGTAATGTATATAGTTTTGATGACTTTGATCGGTTCATTGACAGTAAGATTGCAAAATATGCATTTGTAATATCTTGTCATAAGTCTTTATATAAGTTTGCTGAAAAGATAGATTATATAAACAAGTATACAACAACATTTAATTATATTGATGAATCTCATCTTATATATAATCTTATAGATGAACCTGTGAAGACTGAAGATTCTACAGTTCTTATGGAGTTGAATAAGACAGATTATATGTATGCATTCAGTGCCACACCAGATGCAAAGGTTTCTAAAATAATCAAAGAAAAAGGACCTTACATTATTAATGTATCTCCTGCTGATCTCATCAAAGATGGTATCATATTGAAACCATTTTGCAAATCTGTTATTGAACATATTGATGATGGTGATTATATGATAAAGTCGAAACATTGCAAAGATGCAATGGAAATGTGGACAAAAGATAATCCATATATTACTCATAAAATTCTTGTATCATGTGAGAATACGGATCATCTCAAAATGCTTGAGAATGAATTGAAGGACAAGTATGGATATAAGGTCTTTTCTACTTGTGCAAAAGAAGGAACTAAAGAAGAGATGGAACCTGTGGATCCGGTAGGATTTATTAATGCAGTAGATAACTGTAATGAAAATTGTTTTGTTCTTCATATTAAACAGTTAAGGGAAGGTATTGATATCAAGACACTTACTGGATGTATTATAAGTAATAGAAACTCTACAATATCTGATCCTGTTAAGGTTAAGTATGTTCAGACTATAGGTAGGGTTTTGAGACCACTTAAAGGGGAACGTGGAATTCCCGAAAATGAGAAAGTCAAGAAGTGTGGATATGTTCTTTTTGTACTTGGTGATGCATATGACAGAATTGAACGGGATACATTCAGATTTATAGTGAATTATTATGGTTTGAATGGTAATGACACATTCAGATTTATTAAAAATGATGATACTTATAGTCCTGATTGTCATAAAAGAGATTTTGCAGATTCTTGGGGGATATTTGATTTCACCGATGATGAAACTGCCGAAATTAATGAATTGAAGGGTAATGTCATTGATTTTCTGGAGAATAAAATTGGAGTAGAAATACAATTGAAAAATGAATTCGGTATAAGTATAGATAGTACAGTCAAATCAGAAATGATGGAAGAAGTTAGAAAGCACTTTGGGTTTTATGATGGTATGTTTTCAGTTAATAATATCATTTCAGATAGAGACTTGATGTCATATGCATCTAATATGCTTGATAAACTCATCAAAGAACTCACAAAAGAATAGTTATATGACAACATTTGAAGATAAAATTAAAGAGTCATATATGACTTTCAAATCAAATGAGAAAAATATCTGGCTTGAAAGAATGGTATATAAGAAAGGAAAGAGAATGTTCACATCTGCATCTATAGATAGATTTATAAAATCCAGAAACCCATTTGAATCATATAAAGATGCATTGAGTGTGAAATCATTTTGTACATTGATTAATAATATATCAGACAAATATGTATTGTGGATAAAGGAACAGGATGGTGCTGATGCATATAATGAAACAGATTTTTGCAATATGCAGAATATGTTTAAGGGATTTATGGGGGAATATTTTTGTTATTTTTATGGAGAGAATGTAACCAGATTTATAACCACCAAGGGTATATATGGTGTCAGGTATATGTCTCCTAATTATGGAACTGATACCGGAATAGATTTCTTTGGATTGATGAATGGTGTTGCTTCCGTAATGCAGGTGAAGTGGTGGAATCAATATTCAAAGGATGCTGTTATTACATTTGACATTTTTCAAAAATTATTTTCGGATGGTGTCAGTGAAGAATATATAGTTGGTGATGGGAGTTCAACTAAATGTTTGTTTCTTTTATGGACAGGATCTGAAAGTGATGTATATAAGATGTTGAATGTTTTTAAGGACAGAAAGATTACTAAAAAAATTGTTGTGATAGGTGAGGAAACATGGATGAGATCTTGTTTGGACACTGATATTGCATTCTGGGAATCTTTTTGGAAATCTTTGTCAGAAATATCTAATTAAATTTGGATGTTTTATTCTTTTTTGTTAATTTTGCAATATAAAAACAACACAAATGAAGAATATAAATAAAAATATTGAGATTGCTAATTGTTCCAATCTGTCCCTTATGAATTTTGACTGTAATGGTGATTTACTTTTGGTGGGGAACTTTAATGGTATCTGTGGTAATGAATCACAAGCAAATATTGTGAATATCAGGACTATTATGATGACACTTAAAAACAATCATACAGTATATGTAATGGGTGGTATGGATACTGTCAATTATTTTTATAATTTCATTAAAGAATGGAGTAAGAAACTTGATGTTGGTAGTCCGGTTTATTTGAAAAGACATTTTAAAGCTATGTTTTTTGATAAATATAGTATAGATGAGATTATTCCAGAGATGAAAAGGAAATTTAAAAGTATGGGTAAAGTAAAAAATATTATTGTCAATCCTCCATATAAGGGAAGTCTTCACTTGGACTTCTTTGAAACTTGTTTTGACAATCTGGATAATTTATCCGGAAGAATGGTTATTATTGAACCGGCCACTTGGCTCATCAATGTCCGCAAAAATGGAAGGGCAAAGAAATATGATGAAATCAAGAAGAAACTTGGTAATCATATTCAATCCGTTGTGATTGAGAATTTGAATATAGAGTTTGGAACGGGATTGTATGTACCATTTGCAACGACAACTATTGATATGTCAAAGAAATTTGATACTATTGATTTTACTTGTTTTGGGGAACATAAGACCATTTCAAATATCTATGACTGCAACCTTATCGGAAAATATGATGATATTTGGGGTATTCTTAATAAGGTGTCAAAGTTTGGAGATATGATGAATAAACATATAACTAATGAAGACAAGGGTGGAGATTATTGGTATGCAAAATATGGGGAACTTGTACCTGCATGTGGGTGTTCTTATGTTGCCAGAACAAATAAAGGTGTTAAATATGACAGTGAACTTTTATGGAAAAATACAAAAAATGGGTCTTTTGCATTGGGATATATAACTACAGCATTTCATACCTATAATAATGAATTTTCAAATACACCTCTTTGTGCATATGATAATGGTAAACATCTTACTGATAAGATAACGGATAACATTTATGGCACAAAAGAAGAACTTGAAAACTGGAAACATTTCATTTTCAATAATAAGTTGTCATTATTTATCAATATTGTCATGACCATTGACCAGAATAACAATTCAAAGGATTTTATCCCTTGGATGGTGGACAAGCAGTATACTGATGATGAAATCAATATTATGTTTGAATTCACTGATGATGAAATCAAACTGATTGACACTACAATCAAGAAGTATGAAAGAAACAGTCCTTGGTTCAGGAGATATATGTGTGGACCCGATTCGGTGTCAGATGAGTCTGTCCATAGTTTTATACAGGAAATTTCAAAGTAATGTTGGAAAGGGATAAAAATAGTCAAAGAGAAGATAGACATAATATAACACAGGAAGATTTTACCCCATCATCCATTGTGAAAATGCTTTGCGATAATGTATCAGAAGATGAATATAAAAATCATGCATCAACATTTATGGACAATTCCTGCGGGGTTGGAAACATTCTTGTAGAAGTTCTAAAAAGGAAATTGTCATATTGTTCTACTATTGATAATGTTATTGATGTCTTGAAATCAATCTATGGAATAGATTTGATGGCAGATAATGTTGAAGAATGCAGAAACAATCTTTATAAAATAACCATAGATATGTTTCCGGAAATAACAGATGATTTTAATATCAATTTTAAGGTGAGATCCATTATCAGGAACAGAATTCAATGGTGTGATTCATTGAAGTTTGATTATAATCACTGGCCACATTTATCTGTCACACCAAGGATGGGACATATGAATATAACATTTAAGGAAGTCAAAAAATCTGAAGATACAAAATTCCCAATGTGGTTTAAAGATTATGATGATTGTGAACCATCATTGTTTGAATGAAAGTGGGTGTAATCCCCACTTTGTTATTTTTATATAAATTATTGATTTATGGAAAACACGAAAATCTGGTTTCTTGCTGACACGCATTTCGGTGTAAGGGGTGATGACGAGGTATGGTTGGATGACTATATAGGATATTTTGAGAATTATCTTATTCCCTTGATGAAAGAAAGGGTGAAGGAGAATGATATTCTTGTGCATTGCGGTGATGTCTTTGATTGCAGGTCTACAATAGGTCTGCATACTATGTGCAGAGTCATCAACCTGTTCGAGGAATTCTCCGAAATTTTCAAAGACATAAGAATCATTGTGGGAAACCATGACATATTCAGGAAGTCGTCGAATGATATTACATCAGTCAATATGTTAAAACACATACCCAATGTGAAGATATATTATGAACCTTGTGTGGAAGTCATTGATGGAAAGACATGTCTATTCAATCCTTGGGTTGAAGATCTGGAAAAGGAGAAATCCATACTTTCTGGTGTGGATGTGAACTATGTATTCGGTCATCTTATGGTAGGAGGTTCAAAGATGTCGGACAGATCTGGAATGAAAATCAGCGCAACTTCCGGAATAAGTGTGAAGGACTTCAAGTCTGCACAGGTATATGCCGGTCATATACATATCAGACAGGACAACAAGAATGTTCATTATATAGGAAACCCTTACTCAAAGGACAGGGGGGACAGAGGGAACAAAAAGGGAATAACTATTCTTGATGTGAAGACTGGAAAAACAGAATTCATCGAGAACACATATTCCCCGAAATTTGTGAAGGACAATATCTATGATATTGTCAATCTTACAATAAAAGATTTGAAGAAAAGATGGAATAATAATTATGTGGATCTTCATTTGAAGGGATGTGATATCACGAGATGCAGTTTCGATGATTTGAGAGAATGTCTCAATGGGGTGTATAAGAGTTTCAATCCTGTGGGAGACAATACTGTCATCGAGACTGAAAATGTGAAGTCCACTGATTTCAAGGATGCAAAGACAAGTAATGATTATTTGACGGAGTTTATTGATAGTCAGGACTTGGATGATGATTTCAAGAAGATGGTTATGGAGAAGATAATGGAATATAATGGAAGACTATGAAATTTCAGGCTGTAAATGATACTATTATCCTGTTGAAGGACAGGAATGAAAACAATTCTCCTTTGATTCTTCCGGAAGTAAAACCACAGAATATGTTTGAGATACCGGAACCTTATACTGGAACGATTGATAGTGTGGGAATGAAAAATGAATGGAAGAAGGGAGACAGGATTGCATTCTGTGAAATGGGTGGAGTATATTTGAAGATTGATGACAGGGAGTATGTTGTTATTACTCCTGATATGATAATAGGAAAATTGAAATAATAAAAAGATATAATCATGATTTTGAAATTCAATGATTTTATAAATGAAAATCAAGTAGAAACACAAAAAATTGCAAATAAAAATAATAGACAAGCATATATTGATTATGTAAATAATTTTGACATCAATAGTATCCCTCTTTCTATAAGAAAGAAGTGTTATAAAAGTTTCACAGACATATTCAATGCAAGAAATGACAAATTTGGATGTGAAGTAACAGTTGATGATATTCTTGAATCAATAGAAGATGAAAATATTGAAAGTGCAAGAAAAGTTGTCAATGAATTGATAGAGGCATATGGATTTGATGAATCTATGTTCAAAATTTCTAATCCTAATAAGGTTACTTATATCAAAGTGAGTGATGTGCCTATTTATTTGGAAACAACAACAGCAATAATGATTCCTGATATTGATAATAATACCAAGATCATTGAAAAGGAAATGAAGGCATATGGATATTATAAAGTCAGAGAAGACATAAAAATAGATAAATCTGGTATGAAGTGGGCAAACATTATTTTTGATCCAGAAAGACAAGATTCAATAACAAGACAAGTAAGAAATCATTGTCTTGTATTATATCATTGTTCTGAATCCAGAAATGATGAAAGTATAAAAGAATTTGGAATTCTGGCAAAAAATGCAGGGAGAGTTTATACATATAAGGAAAATAGGGTTTATTTATTGACGGAAAGAAACAATAGACGACAAAATGAATTGATAAATAAAATTATCAGGAATAGGAAAAGAAATGATTCAACATTTGATGGTTCATATAATAGATATACTATTTTGACAGAATATTTACCTGATGAATTTGAATTCTATGAAGATCCACATGGTCCAAAAGGTTGTATATATACAACTATGGATATCCCTTCAAATGCAATAATACGGACAGAAAAAATAAAATGAGATATGGTGGATTTTGAAACATTGTTCAATGATGGTTTTGAGAAGACAGTCATTGATATGAATGAAGTGAAGAACAAGGTGGATGAATGCAGGAATATATTGATGGAAAAGTTTGGGAATATTCATTTCATAGAGGAAGGTCATCATTATTTCATAGAAGATAAGGAATATATTCCTGTCAGTAATATAATAAAGAAGTATGAACCTTATGTGGACTGGGATAGGAAGGCGGAAGACTATGCAAGGAAATATGGAAAGAGAAAGGAAGATGTGCAGAGAACTTGGAAACTGAACAACCTGAAATCTACCATATCAGGAACAAGGACACATGAATTCGGGGAAAGTTATACAAATCTTATGTGCGGTCATCCCGAAAGAATTTGTGAGCAGAACAGACCTCAATATGTGAAGGAATATAATGAACTGATATCTACATATCCAAAGGAGGATGCAATAAAGAAGTTCTATGATGAACTTGAAGACAATCTCCATCCTGTTGGTGCGGAGTTCAAGTTATCAAGTAGATATATTCCTGACAGTCTGCATATCTGCGGAACCTGTGATTTATTGTTTTATGACTCTGACTATGATGGTTTTAAAGTTTATGATTGGAAGACTAATAAATCATTGATAAATGATTATTCAAGAAAACATAATGTGATGATGGAGAGATGTGTGAATTATATGTATGAAGAGTCATTATCACATTATACAATTCAATTCAATTTATATCAAAGAATGTTGGAATCTATAGGTTTAAATATTATTGGTAGAGTGTTGGTTTGGTTAAAAGAAGATGGAACATATGAAACTATAGAAATTGATAAAATGAAAGATGATATTGTTGATAAAATTTTAAGGGGTGAAAAATAATTTTCATCCTTTTTTTTGTTTCATAAATATAGAAAAGTGCATGGTTGCATATAGTTTGTTTTTATGAAAAAAAAAATTAGTATGATAACTGAAGGAATCATAGGAGATATGGTAAGGAGAGACCTTGCCGGAAACAAAAGAAAGGAAGATATTGTTAAACAGATATATTTTCCAAAGACAACGTATGACTTAAAAGTCATTGTTAAAAATGAAATGAAAGATCAAGGTGGCGAACATCTTGATTTGAGAATGGTTGATGTCAGTGGTATTGAAGATATGACTTATATATTTTCTAGATATAAAAATCTCAAATCAATAGACATATCCAACTGGAATGTCAGTAGTGTCAAAAATATGGCTTTTATGTTTTCTGAATGTAAAAATCTTGAATCTATTGATGTGTCAAACTGGAATGTCAGTGGTGTCAAAAATATGACCAATATGTTTTTTAAATGTGAAAATCTCAAATCCATCGATGTGTCAAACTGGGATGTTCATAAGGTTGAAGACATGAACGGTATGTTTTTTGGATGTAAAAATCTTGAATCTATTGATGTGTCAAACTGGGATGTCAGTGGGGTTGAAAATATGTCTTATATGTTTTATAAGTGTGAAAATCTTGAATCCATTGATATATCAAACTGGGATGTCAGTGGTGTCAAAAATATAGGTTTTATGTTTTCTGGATGTAAATTTAAATATAAATTATCAAATAATCATTTGATAAAGTTGTGATACAATTCAATAACCATCAAAAATATTACAAAAAGGGAAGAAATATTTTCTTCCCTTTCATTGTATCATATGTATTCCCTTTTTATGCAAATGCAACAGGTGTAAATACAACATACGTCTTTGATCCCTTGTCATCAACAGAGATGAACTTGATCTTGTTGCTGTGGAACTCGATGTCATAGTGTTTGTCTGAATCAATCCAGTTGAAGTAAGACTTGTTGAAACACTTGAGATAACCATCAGTCTCACCGAACTTCTCAAATGACTCATATGCAAGTTTCTTTGAATAAAGCTTATCAAATGCGTCAAACTTTGCAATATCTACATCTTCAAGATAACCATTCACAATCTCACGGACATTCTCATCCACACTCTCAATCTCAGATACTGTCACAGACTCACCGCTGATTGAGAAATTGACACGGACAGACTCTTTGTTGATGTTTGTCAACTGGATGAGATACTTGAACTCAGTATCAGAAATACCTACCTTATAATCAAGTGTAGATGTATCCTCAAAGATTGAGAACCTTGCTCGCTCTGGAATCTCAAGGAATGAAAGTGCCTCCTTGTCTGCCGCAGGAACAGTGAGATTCACTTCAGAATTCTCCACTACCATCTTCTTTGCATATCCGTTCTCCTCAATATAGAAGGTAATATCCACACCCTCATTTCCAACAAGAGAAAGAACTGAAATGACCTTACTTGCATTCGAGAACTGAATCTTCACAAGTTCATCACCGAACTCATTCATGAATCCATCACAATACTCCTCAAGATTTGCGGAGATTGACTTCAATGCTGACTTGTTCTTGTTGTATGCTGTTGACTCAAACTCACTTCCCCGAAGATTGATGAACACAAGATTATCAAATGGAGAACTCTTCTTTACGAGACCGGAAAGACCGGCAACATCGCAGTTTTTCAAAATTACTTTTTTCATACTTATAAACTATAATAAATTGATTTTTAACTTACATTATAAAAATAACAAACTTTTCTCAAAATAATGAAAATTCATCAGATTCATTCATATTTTTCAAAACATTATCCATAATACATCTTACTGTCCTGAAATCAAGTCTTCTTCTATATTTTCCATCTGTTCTCAACCCTTTGAATGAAGTCATAAGAACATCCTTTGTTTTTTGTCTATATTCAAAAAGACTTTCATTACATAATGATATGAACTTATGAACATCTATATTATCTGGAAGTCCTGAAATTCTTGTAAATGATCTACTTGAAACCTTTATCAATTCCGGATTTATCTCATTTCCATTAAAAAATCTGCAATCATCACACATTTGATTGTCAATGGTCTTTACACCTATTGAACCAAATGGATCATTAAACTTCCACACATTATATCTTATATCCTTGAAATCCATATCTTCAAGTTCATTAAGATTACCAAGATATATATCATTTGAATATATCTCAACATTATCTTTCTTGTATGGTGCAAACAATGCCAGACACACAGGACATTCAGTATCCATAAACATTTTGCAAGTCAATGAAATCACACCCCACAACCTATCTCTATAAATTCTTGAAGTTATGAAACTTTCTGGTATAATCACAGCAGCATATTCACAACTATTTAAAATTATATTCAAACAGACCTTATACAAATCATCTTCAGTCCAAGGATAGTCTATCTTTCTTCTTCCTGCTGAACTCTTTCCCAGATATGGACAATTTGTAATACACACATCATATCCATCAGGAAAATTTGAAATCGTATCTCTTTGTTCAACCACATATTCAGGATATGTGTTCATATTTGATGGATCTATATCAAAACATTTCCATACACACTTATATCCACTTTCATTAATAAGTCTTGGTATGTTATTTGATCCTGCAAATGGTTCCAGAATAGTATCACCATCATATGACTCACACATCCATTTTTTGAATAATGGATATGTGAATGGATTATTCACAGTATAATATTGACCAAGTTCCCGTTTATTCATTTATATATCTTTTCAATATATTTTCAATTGATTTCCTGACATTTGAACTGTTTGACATAATAAACTTATCAGTCTTATATGTTGAATCATTCACAAGATGAAATTTACTTTCTATAAACTTTCCATCAAGAAGAAATATGAAATTGACATTGTCATCAACATTATTGTTCATCTGCCTTATATAAAGACCCATTTCCTGTAAAACATTTGTCTGATGTCCTCCTTGATTTTCAACACCTTTCAAGACAAAGAAAATGTCATAATTCTTATTTTCTATTTCAATTTCAAGAATTGCATCAAATGTCTTACTATCAAACCAAGGATTTTTCTTTCTTTGTGAAGTATGATAAATCTTACCACTATCAGTTATATACCATCCAGATGTATGTGAAGGAACAATAAATTTGAATAAAACATTCTGATATTTTAACTTCAACAAATTAATAACATTATCAAGAATGTCCAACTGTTCCTTTTCTATTTTTACAGTCCCGTTTATGTTTTTCATAATCATATAAAGACAGTATCTTCCTATCATCAATCTCATCATCAATGATTTCTTTATTATAATCATCATTCCATAAAGGAGAACCATCAATTTTCCTGAATGAACTCATATATCATTTTTATATATAAAAATAACAAACTTTTCTCAAAATAATGGTGATTCATCAGTTTTGTCATCAAATCTCACCATCTCATCATTCTCCCAGTCCATAACTCTTGCAGGAATATCAGTATATGGTACAGTCATATTGAGACCATCCATCTGTATAATATTACTGATTATGTGTTCCGCGACGACAATGGTTTCATTGATATTATCATCACCAAGATTTTTTCCAAACATATTCATATGCCAGTCATTTATGTCCTTGAATATGTTTATTCTTGCAAGCAGAAGGGAGTCACCTTGCCACTCATATCCGTAAACAGATTCGAGTACAGATAACATATGATGAATCCAGTTGTTTTCCCCCATTTCATTGACCTTTCTCATCTTCCTGTCGAGAATTCCTTCCCGTTTATCAAGAGATATGATATCTCCTGTTGATACATCATATCTGGAAACAAGATATGGTGCCTCGCCACAAGTTATCTCCAAAACCTTTCTGTTTATATAATCAATATCATTTCCATTGAAATCCTCTTCAACTGAATCATTCATTCTCTTGATTATTTCCAATGGGGTGAAAACTTCAGCCTTGTCATTGGTCCTTGACTTCTGTTCATCCAGAGATTTGAACACCCTAGGAAGTATGACATTCCCAGAAACCTGTTCCACCGTCATATTTGTTTCTGGATCATATCCATACTGATCTGTTCCCCACATTATGTTCTTTCCTGTAGTCCTGTCCTTGAGAAGAATATCAAGAATATATTCAGGAACTATAAATTCTTTTTTATCAATCATACTATAAAAATAACAAAATCAATATTGAATTTATCTTACATCAACAACTTCACATCCATATATACCGTCAATTTCATCACTTATCAATGTCAAAACTCTCCCGCAATTTTTATTCACCCTTCTTCCTTTCTTTTCAATAAGTCCAATGAACCTGTCAATTTCAGGAAGTTTATCAAACCCATACTCCCCTTTCTTTCGTGTATATATTTCCCTTATTTCATCATCTGACAGTAATTTTATAACACATTCAAATGATTTCATAATCCTATATAAATCTGTATTCCTGAATTTGTTATATAATGCAATTTTATCATTGCAATTCCTACATTCTTCATATGCCTGTTGAGTAAATGCATCAATCTCAAAATCATCACATGCATAAATTGAATACATCATTTTATAAAAAACTCTAGATTCAAATGTTTTCACAAAAACATTTTTATTATATGACTTCATAAAATCAGTTGACTGTCTATATATCTCTCTCCACTTCAAAGACCGTTTTCTTTTCTCTTCAACAGTCATCTTCTCCACACCATCATATATTTTTGTTGCAGTATATGCATGCCTCAATTCATGTGATAAAATTGATTCAGACTTATCTGTAAGTTTTCCATTATATAAATATATACCACCAGATAAAATGAAATGAACCTTTGCAATACCATTATTATAATCAACAATTATTTCTATTGAAACATTGCAACTATCATTCTTCATATCTTCACTTACATCACCAATAAAATTGAAAAACAACAGATTTATCTTACATTTGCATCCATATATATCAATATCTGCACTGTTTTTTAATTTCATTGTTTCACAGGAATATTTTCCAAAATCCTTTTTATCAACAATGACCATATTTCCTCTCTTGTATTCATCATTGATAAACTTGACAACATTTCTTGTCTCATCTCTCACATCCATTGAAATAGACAGTGTTTCATTGAGGGAATCAAGTTCATTCAATTCAAACACATTATTGAGACTGTTATAAAATTCCTTGTATTTCAGTATCATAATTTGAAAAATTTATCACCACAGTCCATTCTCACAAGTCATATTGATATCAACAGGCCGATATCCCATTGCCTCTATAATTCTGTTAACCGGTCCAAGAACAAGAAGTTCAAACATCCTGTTATAGTCTATCTCTATGTTCTCTGCTATATCCATAGGATACATTCCTGCCGGATAACTGAACGCTTCACATTTCTGCAAGCTCATAATATCTGTATACATATCAATTCCCTTCACATTCTGCTTACTGTCTGTCAAAACCTTATACATATCAGGATTCTTCAACACTTCCTTTGTTGATATCTGTGTTTCCTTTTTCCAATAAGTATATCTACTTGTAGGTTTTATATACAATACACAAAGTTTGTCAGCATCAAACAAAACTGAATACTTTCTCTTCAGTTTGTCATTATTATTGATGATATAGTTATAAAGGGCTGCACCCTGTACCGTGACCATGGCCTTCGGTGCCATCTCTATTGAATCAGTGTCATTCAATACATATTCACTGTATTTGTTCATACCCTTGTTCACACTCACTATCTCCGGACTTTGAAGCATAAATGCCTTCTTTACGGATTCAATCTGTTTTATAAAGTTCTCAATGGTAAATTCCTCCTGCTGAAAAATCCACTTAACAAGATTTGTAAGTTGTGTCTTTACCCATATGGAACTTGAAGTCTGTGCGATCTCCACCCCCGTCGCCTTGATTTTCGTGCATGAATCATAATACACATTCGGTTCGGTCCATGTCATATTCTTTATATACTTCTTCTTCGCAAGCCAGATACCAGACTCCGTATATGTCTCCAATTCAAAGTCAAGAATATTCGGTGTACCATTCTTCTTTGCATATTCCTCATGTATCTTCTTGAGAAAATCAGACATAAAAACCCTGTTCAATGTAAGGCAAAACTCGCGTCCGGCGGGTTTGATTGTATCAATACTCCATTCAAATTTATCCACATCAATTGAATCAACATCAAAATATTTCTTTGCATCATCTTCCGTAGGATATCCACCCTGTGAAACATAAACATAATCACTCTGATCAGTCTGTTTGTTGATTTTTGTAAGTCTCCATACAGGATGATCCATCCAATCTGTTGTGCCAACTACTTGATAATAAGAAGAATACACTGAATTATGGACAAGCATATTATTTGCAATAAATGTATGATTATCATCTGACATCTCAATATCATATACATATTCATCATCAAAATTACCAACATTATCACAAAATACTATAGTTCCAATCTTTACAGAATTATTATAAATAGAAACAAGTTTATCCGTATTCACATCAATTTCATAAGGTTTGACTTTTATAAGTTTATCATTTCTCATAACCATTATTGAATGATCATTTGTGATAAATACAATATTTCCAAATGAATCCTCAATTTTCCATTTTGACTTTGAAACCTTATGTCTGATAACTCTCTCAACATCTCCAAAATATTTGTTGAGACTACTATCAACATTCAAAACCTTATAATCACAATTTACACTCTCATGTCCAGATAATGTACTTCCTTTATCATTTTTTCCAAGATTATATAATTGTTCTATGGTAATCTTATTTGTTCGAGTTACCTTATCTATCAATTTTCCATGCAAAATATCATACTTTTGTATCTTTGATGTTTCAATTTCCATTTCAACATCATCCCGAATAATTTTTATAATATCATTCATATTATAAACTTTATCTCCAGAATTTGTTTCAATAATAATTACATCATCAGATATATCTATGCAAGTATCTTTTGCACAACTATCTGTATCACAATAAATTCCAACTACATCCATTTTTTCATCTGGTTTTGTAATCTTTATACCCATCTTTTTATGGGTCTTTTCATCCTTCAACCAGATTTTCTGTGCCCAGAGATTCATCAATCGTTCAGCATTCAAAATTGCATTCTTTCCCTGTTTTGTTACAGACTCCGCAATGTTCGGGTTATAAAAATAAAATCCAGAAAATCCGAATGCGCCGTATATTGAGTTAATTTGTACTTTGGCCCCAAGCTGGTAATTATTATAAATATCAGCCTGTTCTCCACAATAATTTATTATCTTATTTACCTTATTTTTCAGTTCTTCAGTCATAATACAAAATATTTCATAAATAAAAATAACAAGAAAATAATCAATAATGATTAAGTCCTTTAAAGAATTCATCACTGAAAATCAGCAATTCAAGAAAAAACAACTTGATATAATCCTGCACACAAATCCTATGCATGATGACTACCACACCGGAATCAGAATGTACTTGAAACAATAAATAAAATGAATTTCATCAACAAGATGAAGTCATTTGTCTCACAAGAGACTTGGTTGATTTCAAGCTGAAAAACTTTGGATTCATTGAATCCAAAGAAACCCTATACATCATTTTAGAGTTTTTGAAGAAATCATATAAACTCTTGAAATCCTTGAATTCTCCAGTCACACCAAATTCTTCCAATGACTTGGTGCATCTTTCATAGAAATCTTGGATTTCAGGCTGTATTATATTCTTTCTTTGTGGTTTTATCTTTATAACATATTGATTATAAAACTCATAGCATCTTCTACTTATCTCAATTGAAGCAAGAACCATGTCAGGGAGATTCAAGTCCCTGAACAGGAAATTCCCTATGAAACTTGAGTAGTTTGGTTGAACTTCAAACAATTTCAGTCCATAAATCACACATCTCTTCTTCAGGTTGTTCACCATTTTATTCCTGTTCCACAGATTGTTGCAGAGAGAATTGTATTTTGAACCTTTCTTCTTGTCTGATGGTTTTATGGTCAAGTCTTCCACTGCAAACAAAGAACATCTGTAATATAATGCCTTGTCTATCAAATTTTTAGAAATTTCAAAGACTTCATGTTCCCTTTTGTTGTTGAGATGGATTCTCTTTGGGTGGTCTGATGGAAGTCCATCAGGGTTCTTCTTTGCTTTCTTCAAAGCAAAGTGCTTGTCATTCAATGACTTGATGGAGATGACACCAGAAGAAACAACATTGAATTCACTAGATGATTTCCAGTCAACAACTGACCATCCAACATAGTTTGGATTTAAATCAATTGAAAAAACTCTGTTTTCTATTTTCCTTGATTCTTTTTCCTTCAATATGATTTCATCAAATGAGATATAAACATAGTCCATATCAACCTTGAAGGTCATACCTATAGTCTTATGTAATTGACAATCAAATAGTTTATTGATTATTTTCTTATAACCTTTATGAAAATTATAGAAAATATCAAGTTTTATATGTGTCTTTCTGTTGGGTTTGAAGATGATGGTGTTTATGTCATCAAAACAGAACAGTCTGTTTGTGTGTTCCTTGTCTCCTATAGAATAGAGCGGTCTCATCCTTTTCTTCAGGAATTCTTCCTTTGAAATCTTTCCCTGACATCTCTTGATGAAGTTGTCCTTTCCACCGAAGATTATTCTCTTGTCTTCATCTGTGGATGCTTTTATCTGCAATGACTCCTTTATTGAACTGTGTATGAGATAATAGTTCATCAATGGTATGTTATTGACTGATAGACTCTTCAACTCCTTCTCTGTGATGTCAGGGTTGTCCATAATTCTGTTGTACATAAAATGCAGACAAGTATTGTACTGTCTGATATACTCAAACAACAAGTCCTTGTCTTCATCACTTACTCTGTATTTCAGCTTTATGGTTGTCATATAAATATTTATGAAAAATATTTTTGTTATTTTTATGGTAAATATGGATGAATTTTATTATTTTATCAATTTGGATACAACAATTGATGACATTCTAACTTTTGTTGAAGCATCGAAAACCGATGTTTCAACAACACCAGACTTCACAGAAAATGACATACATAATGCTTTAAAAACAAATAAAATAACCATATACTCTTCACACAAAATTGAACAGGGTGTATTTGTTACCCCATCAAAAATGATAGCCCATGACTATGCAGGTTCTAATGAAATTTATTCAAAGACAGTCCAACCATCAGACATTGCATGGATATCTACACTGGAAGGACAATATGTTGGAAAATTATAGTTTCTTCCTATAAACATCAACACCATTTGTCAAAACACATATTATTTCATTCTTCTTCAAAAGTTCCTTGACCTCATCATTTCTGTCGGGGTTTCTGTTAAAAGTTTCACCGAATCTCTCTGGACTTATGTAATAGTTCATCAACCCATACTCATGTCTTATGAATTCAAAACCGTCCTTATCCATCGACTTTCCGTCATGATGAATTGCATCCACATAAAATATCAATGTGTCACCATCATTTCCATACTTGTCCATATAATGTTTCAGACACTTTGAACTCCCTCCTATCACCTGTGTATTCTTTTTCGTACAGACTCTTATGATTTCCGTGTCACCCTTTCTTCCATAATAATTGTTTCCGAAAGAATACGCCATAACAAGTTCATTTTCATAGAACAGGCCGAAAGTTATTGAAGCAGTCCTGTAACCGAACAATGAGTTCTCAACAAGAAAATCCCTCACATCCTTGTTTGAAAGTTCTTTCAACTCACATTTTCTGGCATATATTCTTCTGCCTATCATATTCAGAGCATACCTGATATCTGAAACAATGACATCAAACTTTCTCTCGTCAGTTATCTCATAATCATAAATGAATATGGTTCTTTTGTCCTTTGAAAATAAGGATACCAAATAATCTTTTGAAATCGTATCCTTTCCACAATAAAATCCGTCAAGATATACAATCCTCACCTGTTCATAATCGAATATCATGTCATCAATGAGTTTATAATCAGGATTTATTTCATCAAGTTTATGTTTCAGTCTTATCAAAGGATTTTCATATTCAATGTTTCCCCTTATGACATTCATCACAAAGTCATCAACATATTCCCTTTCATTGATGAAACTGTATTCCCAAATTGCATAAAGTTTGATTCCTTTCTCATCGGCAACCATCATCTTATGTCTGTCATCCTTCCATTTATCCACTGCAAGTATGTGGGAAGACGGATTCATATCGTCAAATCTATGAAACAACGGATTCATATGCCAGTAGTCTCCGTTGAATTCAAATCCCACTTTCAAATCAGGAAGATAAATGTCAATTTCAAGTCCATTCAGCACAGTCTTGTCATTTTCAATCACAGTTCCTGAATATATGGACTTTATATAATCTGTCAGAGTCTTCTCCATTCCAGAAAACTGATTACCGAAAGGATTGCATATATAGCAGGGATTTGACACCCTGTATCTGCTCAACCTGAACCTGTTGTTGAATTCTGTCTGTGTGAATTCCAGATCACCATGGATGGGACAGCAGTTTCTCACCAGATATGTATCATGATCGGTGTATTCAATATCTATCCCCCTTTCTTTCTGCATCAAGATTGATTTCTGTCTCTGTATATCAACACTTTTTCTTCTTGAAGATTCAAGCTGAAATGCATTCTTCACTCCATATTTCTCAAAAATCCTTTCCTTTGATATATCCTGTATCTCCCGTATTGAAAAGGGAGAAGAAGATTTTGTTTCGACACCATAAATCTTTGATAATGTTTCCGCTCTTTTCTTTTTTATTTCATCTCCATTCTCCACATATGCATTCTTCAATGATTGAGAACAGGAACTTGAAATTTTCTTCAAAACTTCATCATCCTTATTCAAACAGGATTGAGAACAATATACAGGATATCTTTGATATGAAAATTTCAAAGTTTTTCCACACACCTTGCAGACAGGAGGGACTTCAATATTGTTCACCATCCTATAAAGACATTCTCTCAAATAATTCTTGTCATTCTTGTCCAATGTATTGTCCTTATATCTGTTGATGACATACTCATAAAATCCATGCCTTTCAAGCACGGATTTCAAACATCTCTGCGGTATAAGTCTTCCATCGGGGGCGACATAATCCAAAACATCCTTATCTGACAACATTGTCAAGTTCATTTTTCTTCAAGTAATCCTCTATTTCTTCATCTGATGCATTGTTCTTCACCATATCCTTCAGATCATACATACACTGGGTATATTTGAAAGAAGTCTTTTTGTATGCCTTTCTCTTGAAATACAAATCTGTGATAATCTTCTTCAAATTGCCATCTTCCTTCTTATACACAGCACCCGATGCACAGACAATATATCCCTTGTCCCTCCATTCCTGTTTCAGTGTCTCATCATTTTCTGGCAACATTCTCACAAGAGTATCCGGACCGATGTTGAACTGTCTCATAAGAGATGGATACAGAGAACTATAATCATTACACATACAGTATTTATGCAATCCAGGGACAGGCTGTTTTACAAAGGCACCCTCATATTTTTCACCCTCTTTCTTCTTTGGGACAGGGTCTACACCTAACACCTTTCCTTCCTTCAAATATGCGGATCTCAACAGATTTTCCGTTGAATATGTTGTGCCAAAACAATCCATTGCCTTGATATGTCCAAGCCATGCAGTAGTCAGTCCACAGGTCAATGCACTGCAAGTTTCATGTATGAGCTTGACAAGACAGCAGTCAATGGCATTATAATATACATACTTCTCGAAATTGTTATTATACATATCATCAAGAGACTCCATATGCTGCACCTTCTTTATCTTGCAAAGTTTCTCTCCGATTGTATCAAGTTTATAATTCTCGTTCGAATTCCATGTCCATTTCTTGTATGCCTTCAAATAATCCACAAGACCGACATGTGCAGGTCTGTCCACCTGACCGGTAAGAATATGTGTGGGAGATGCTATTGCCGGATCAATTCCAAGAAGTTTTGATCTATTGAACATATATCTCCAGTCATAATCATCCACATTCCAACCTGATACCATGGACATCTTTGGAACAAGACACTTGAAAAAGAAGTAAATCATATCATATTCAGTATTGAAATACCTGAATATAAACTTGAACTTTCTTTCAACTTGTGAAAAATGATCATCTATCTTTTCTTGGATGGTTGTCTGTTCCTTTTTAGTAAGATTGTGTCCTCCTGAAAGAACCATCACAGTATCATTAGGACAACATACTCCTATCACAGTGACTGGTTTGTCTGCCTTTTCAGGATCTGGTTTACCTTCCTGCATAAGATTCTCAATATCAATAAAGAATATTTCAGGAACATTATAAGAGAATATTTTTTCTTTTAACTCATCTGATAGTGAATCTACTATTTCATACTGTCTATATCTATTTAATTTTTCCTTAAATGGATTAATTTTATGTTTATATACTGGTTTTCCATCCCAATTTTTTATATCTTTATCTTTTATATCAGATTTATCTTTTGGAGATGTTAACCAAATAAATTGTTCACTTTCAGGAATCTTGATAATCTCAATGTGTGTTTTGTGATCATCCCCCCAATATGATACTTGGAGGTTTGTACCATCTTGAATAATGTCTAAAAGCATAATTAAATCATTTTTATTTTTATCACTTTAGAAGGTGATTTTAATCTTAAACAAAGATAACAAAAAAGAGTCAAGATTCTATCCCAACTCTTTAAATTTATCTTGTATTACATGTATCAATACATTAACATTATTTGTAAAAATTTCCAAATACTTTAAATTGTTCTTTTTAGCAGTTTCTCGTTTTTTTACATCTCTCACTGTCCAAGTTTCTATAGCATTATCATAATACTTAGAATTCTTCAATTTCCAATCATTTAACTTATTAACATCATTAATATTATTTTTATCAAATGGATGACCTCCATCTGCTTCTTGGAAACAAGAATTCATACTATCAAAGAAGAGATGGAGATATTCGTGAACTTTTGTCTGATATGGGTATAACAAGAGAAAAACAAATCAATATACGTCTTGATGAAAGTGTTGATGAATCATTCACAGAAGAAGGAATAAGATTTGTTGATTCAAATATTTCAAATAATGACATCGTTTCCATAATGAATGAAATTGTTCAAAAAATCAAGGATGGGAAAGTGGATGGAAAATACTATCATATATTGAACAGAAAAGATTGTATCCAAATCAATAAAAACAATAAAATTCATCTATAAAATAACAAAAATATTTTCATAAATACTTTGTATGAAACTTGTACAGGAACACATAATCAAGTCAAACCATCAGGATTATAAATCTTTGATGGACTTGTGTCATCTCTCAAAGAACTTGTACAATGCTGGTCTCTATAATATCAGACAACATTTCTTCAACTCAAAAAATGATGAAGACCACAAATCCTGACAAATCAGAAAGTTCAATCTCATATTGATAATAAGCAAAAAATCATAGAAGAATCATTATTCTAATGAAAAATGAGAAAAGATATACCCCCTTTTATCATTTTTGTTATTTTTATTTCAAACTGAATTGAAAATAAATGATTGACAATAATGAATGGGACACACAGGAACCACCCATTGAAGAAAAAAAGAAACAACTTGATGAAAATGGAGTAGATATATTCAAAAAGAAATCAAGTGATAAAACAGTAGAAGAAAGAATACAGACATCAAGAAGTCTCAAGATAAAACACAATAAATGGAATCAGGTAGATTATGCAGAAGATTTATCGAATGACAAGATAACCATTGATCCACAGTGCTGTCATTACAATTCAACATATGAAGATGTTGAATTCCAGAAAATATTCCACAATATAATAATAAATTCAAAATACAAGGCTATTCTTCTGGGTGATGACAAAGTAGTGATAACATACCAGATTATAAATGACATCATCATATACTGTTATGCGAGAATGAAGGAAGACTATACTATGGCACAGATATTCGTTCTTGTATGTGAATATTGCGGTGTGGGAATATCATCAACATGGAAAAAATTGAGCACATATCTTCAAATCCAGATTCTTGAAGATCTAAAGGAAGTAAGCAAGCTTCCAAATGAAGTGTTATACAACAATGTGAAACTTTTCTAAAAATTTTATAAAATTATGGCAAAAGAAGTAGAAGTGAATTATTTTGAAGTGACCGTCAAACTCCAGAGGGAGACTGACAAGGAGGACAAGGCAGGAAATCCGAAGATGGAAAAATGGAATGAAAAATGGATTGTCCATGCAAAGACATCAGAGGAGGCCAATGAAATTGTGAAGAAGGAGTATGACGGAGATATGAATGAATGGAGAATCGCGTCTGTAAAGGAGACACAGTATCTCGGCATACTTGACAAGTAGTCCATTTTTGTTGTTTTTGTTTATTTGAAGTGGTGGAAAGTCTTTTTGATTTTCCACCTTTTTTCATAAATACAATATATTGCATTTTATTATGAATAACATAAAGTCATATACCGATTTCATATTTGAAATGAAGTCAATAAAGGAAATAGTTCAGGATCTCGCAAGACATCTTGCATTTGACAAGGATGTGATAAAATACCTGAACACATCAAGGGCAAAGCGTGAAATAGGATGGAGGGAACTTCTTGACATAAAACTTCATGGAAAGAACAAGGACTATATCAATTACATAACGAAGAATATGGTTGCAGACTATAATCCGCAGATTACTGGATATATACATATAGATGACGGTGACGGGGATGACTTTGATCAGAAAGTGGAGGATGAGAACAAAGAGAAGAAAAAAAATTCAATAAAGAACAGGATTGAAGATCTTGAGGACAGGACAAGGGATATAGAAAATGTTCTCGGTATTGATCCAGATGACAGGGGAAGTATAGACAGAGTTGATAATGCTCTCAAGGATGCTGGATATGAAAAACCTGTTCCCGAACTTGATGATGAGAATGAAATTGAAAATGACAAGGAAGAAGAAGAGTAATGAACCAATATAACCAGAAATACAACAAGGATGACGTATTCATACGCAGTATGATAGTATGTTTTCTTGCGGAAATGAACAAGAAGATATACATATATAACCGTATGGATAATGGAAGTGTGCAGAAGATAAATGTTCCGTGTCTTTATTCCATTACCGGGGGTGAAAGATTTTTGCGTGATGAATTTTACTATGACGCACTTGAACAGGGAAAGGCTTTCGGGGATTATGAATCAGTTCCGAGATGCATGACAAACCTTACAGGATTCAGTATAAACCAAGCAGAACAGACAAACAAATATAACAGGACAAAGATTGTAAGGGAAAGTCAGGGTATATTGAGAACATTATACCTGAATGTGGAATGGATTCCCGTTACTCTTTCTTTTGACTGCAAGGTCATATGTTCAAACAATATAGAACTGTTCAAGATAACTGAATCCATACTTGCAAAGATATACAAGAACCCAAATTATTTCAAGGTTGATTTCGGGATGTTCAATGTGGATGCATGCATGTCATTCCCATCGGACTATAATCAGGAATTCCCACAAGAATTCGGACTCAATGACAAGAAGGAATTTTCAACATCCTTCAATGTTGAGATGAAATCTTTTATACCCGCATTTGAAGATGGACTCCTTATGTGTGAAATTGATGAAATGCTTTCTCAAATACCGAAGGATTCAAAAGGCATAATAGAATATAGACCGGATGAATTCGGTGTATATGGATTGCGGACAGGAGGGATTATGGAAGAAATTATATCTTCATCCTATGCACACACAATCGAAGAACCGACATTGAAATCAAATACACATGAATTACCCATGAAGGTAAAGTCTCTTGATGATTTGAAGAAAAAAGATTTGAATGAAGGGCTTATTCAAAGAAAAATCATAAAATAAATGATTTTCTCATAAATACATTATGTTTACAATTTACTGATTTATATGTTGAACTTACAGAACATACTCAATACCGAAGGACAGGAATTTCTTGACAACCTTTTGAACAAGGAAGTTATAGTCAATGAAAAACTTAATGCTGCAACATTGAGTTTTCAGAAAAGAATAAGTTCAGAGATGGACTTAAACAGGAAACTGACTTTCTTCAAGGGTTCAGGAATAAATAAAAAAGAAATAACCGTGGCGGACAAGGTCATGACAAACTTTTACTCCACCGGTATGACATATCTGAACAATTTGAGCAAAATCATAATTGACAAAATACCTGGAAACTGGACATTCATATGCAAATATTTTCCGAATCATCAACCCAGTTTCATCAACTATTCCGTTCTTCCAAAAAACAATCTTGTTCTTTCCTGCATCATAACTGCTGGAGGGACAAAGATTGAAGACACTGATGATTTGAGACCATGGGCAGAAATGTTTGACATATCATATCAGGAACCTGTATTCAAAGGTTATCTGTCTCAATATCAAAAGGAGAAACTCAATGACTATCTCAAAAATGGTTCAGATAAGGATTCATTTGCGAGATTCATCATAACATTATTAAACCCAAGTCTCACACACTCATTATATCAAAATGACGGTTTTGATTCACCTATTGACGGATTCATATTCAAATTTGTTTCAGATGACGGCATAACGAAACCCGTATCCGCAAAACTTATCGATCCGTATATGACGAACCTCATATTGAGAAACAAGTCAAACAAAGGGTTCAAAGACAATACGGATGTTCTTTTATCTGATTTTGCAGTCTTTATGATAGGTCAGGATCTTGATTCTATAGTACTCCATAGTGATAATGAGGGAGAAAGATATCTGGAACTGTTTTACAGGTTATTCAACAGATACATAAAATATAAGAAATCACAGCTTGAAGATTTTGACGTCGATACGAATAACGTCGTGAAGGAATCAATAAATGTTGATTTTGATGTGAATATAGATGAGATCTCAAATGAGACAACAAAGAAGATACTCAAGGAAAACCCCGAATACAAGTCAATATTCAAGACACTTCTTGGTAGTTTCAAGTCAAAAAAACCTGAAGACTACAAATCTCTTGTGATGTCTCCTGGGGTGGTGAGACTGTATAATGAAGTGGTGGATAAAATAAACAACAAGATATCCAACAGGGAAGACGAGAACAACTATTCTTTCTCATCATATCTTGATATAGTCCATAAGAATCATATCAATGAACCTGAAGTAAAGAATACAAAACCTGAAAAACAGGAACTTGAAATAAAGGATCATATGGGACAACCTTTATCATTTGCAGATTTCAAGAAAAAAGATGAAAAAACAAAGGATGAGAAGAATGAAAAGAAAGAATTCAAGTCAATAGAGGATATGATAAATGATCTCAAAAAAGACATATGTTCAATAAAGGATGAGATCAAAGACATAAAGACAGATGAAGAAAAAAATGACAAAAACACAAAAAAGTCGGATGAAGATGTAAAGAAGTCGGATGAAAATGAAAAAAACGATAATAAAAAGAATACGGAATCCAAGGACAATAAAAAAGAATATAAAAATGATATCAAGAAATCGTCTGATAAAAATATAAATGGCAAAAAAGAAGATAAAAATGATCAGGATGATGAACAAATTGATAATCAGGATGACATCAAAAACAAGAAAAATGATGACAATAATAAAGAAAACAAAGAAAAGAAGTCATCAAACCCCCTGCCGGACTTTAATCATAAATAAATAAAATATATATCTTACAATGGATAACAACATAAACACAAATTTGATAAATCTCATCGCGTCTTTCAAGAAGACCGGACAGAGTGACGAAGTAATCAAGCAGTCATTGTGGCAATTGGGTATAATACCGGAAATGATTGAATCTCATCTCGACTACTACAACAAACACAATGCACAAATAAATAAAGATATAAATATCGTAAAAGAAAACAATAATATGAAACTCACGCTTGAAAAGATGCATGTTCAGTCCGAGAAAGCAATCTCAGCACTTGAAGAGATGAAGTCGGACAACAGTCTCGGTTTTTCAGCATCAAATGCACAAAGAATCATCGAGAACGGAATGGCGCAGCTCCAGATTACAAAAGATGACAAGACTGTGATGGAAGAAAAGATCAAGGCAGGTTATGAGATAAATGACACACTTGTAAATCCTGTATTGAAATATTCCGTCGCTGAAGGACTTTATTCAAATCTCACTCAATATGACTGGCTTATGCCTGTTTCTGATTTCAGAAAGATGATTGAAGAATCATTTGTTGCAGACAAATGGAGTTATGTAACCGCAAACTTTGCAAACAGTCTTGTCGGACAGTCATCAAATGCATCATATGCAAATCTTTATGAAGGACTTGTTGATGTACTTATAAATGAAAATAACACAAGACTTGCATTGAAGGATGTTCTTCTGGAAAATTCATGGAACACTGACGCAAAAAGAATTTTGTCCACAATAGTGGCTGAAGAAAAGGCTGAACAGGGTGAAGTGAATGACAAGATTTATGAAAATTCTTCATGCTCTGTAAAAAAGGTATTCTCACCTGTGATAAAGGATGATGGAAAGGTAATCTTCAATCTCAATGGAAAAAACTACATCTTTGACGGAAAGAAACTTGAAGAGGTTGTAGTTACGGACAGGAAGTATCTCAATGTGCTTGAAGGTCTTTCACTGATGAAATATGAACAAGACAAGGACAGACTCGTATATTACGGAAAGAACAACATGGTTCTTGAGTACGACTGCAAGAATGACAAAATAGGTCTTACAGGTATCAAGAACATCAATGACATGTCCATTATTGACATCAATGAGACACTGAAGAGATGTGGAATATTTGACAGGGAGACGATAGGAAACTGTGAGAAACTCGTGAAGTTCTTCGAATCGAAAGATATTCTCCATGAGATTGACAAACCTGTTATCACAATTCAGAACAACAAATTTGCAGGAGCATTTGTATCAATCATCAATGTTGATGAAGGTGTATATGTGAATAAGGTTAATGCACCATTTGGCATCAATGAGATGACATTATACAAGACCGCAAAGGAAGCATGTCAGGCGATCAAGGAGTTTATGAAATATGATGCAACTGCAATACTTGAAGAAAGACTCAAGGAGGAGGGTGAAAAGTCTGCAATCATAGAGTCAAAGAGAAATGAAATCAAGGATACACTTGCATTTCTTTCAGAGAAAAAAGCTGAACTTATTGCAGGAATTCAGGAGACTGACAATAATGAACATCTTCAGGAAGCACTCAAACTCATTGAAGGTGAAATAAGAAAGTTTGAGAAGCAGCTTCAGGAATCATACACAGAATAATTCCATTATGGAAAAAATAAAAACATTTCAGGAATTTGTCAATGAAACATATCTTGAGAAGACTGTGGATCCCAAAGTCCTCAAATATGACAAGAAAAAGATGAAAAAAAACGGATACATTGAAGTATCTCTCCTGAAGGATATTGACGGACTGAAGAAAGGGGACAAGGTTCTTGTAACGGCGACAGAAATAGGACAACTTGAAGATGAGTCATTGATAACCTGCTACAAGAATGACAAGGAAATCATAGTTCCTAAAAAAGACTTGAAAATTGACATATGAAAGAAAGTGGAGACAAGAAATTGTCTCCACTTTTCAAGTTTGTTATTTTTATTTATATAAAAAATATCTTTTATTTACTTTGGTGAAAAAAAATTATTTGAACAATGAAGAACTGAAGGATGAAATACTAAAATGTATAACGGATGGATATAATAAGGCTATTTCATATGGATTCAAGCCAGACTTGCAGAATTTTATAAGTAATATACCTGATATGGACGCTGCTTTGAGTCTGGGATATATGCCCGAAAGAACAATATGGGTACGGAAAGTCCGACAGTTCAAACCTGATGAAATCAATGAACAGATAAAGTCAGGGAATATTTCGCAGGATGATGCAAACAGACTGATAAATCAAATGCAGAAACCCACCGCAAGTGATAAACTGGGAAGAATGTTCCAACTTATTGTAGATAATGTATCAAGAAGTTTCTTTTGGGCAAATCCTGATGATGGACTTGACTGCAAGGCAAACGCCTTATTTGATTTATGTGCCAGTTTCTGGAAATTTGAACCTGTGGATTCAAATGGAAAACCCAATAATGCATTTGCTTTTTGCACACAAATTGCATATTTCGGTATAGCTGGAGCACACAGAATACTGCACCCGAAGAAATACAATGGGACAGTATCAATATCCTGTCTTGATGACAATGGCAAAAGTTTTGATTTTTACAGTATTTGATGATGAGTGGAGAAATAAATCTCCACTCTTTTCATAAATATACTATATTTTATCTTATGAATAAATGAACAAGGACTTATTCCAGAATGACAAGATAACTGGTAATTCACTTATAGGATTTGAATTCAAAGGACAGTTCAAGGATGATGAGAACATACTTATAGAAAAACTCAAAGATATTCTCAACAGAGATATATCATATTCAAATATAGACTACAAACTTCTTGAACCTACGGACAATTCAGCCGTACTTATCAAGGATGGGAATTCTTATGAAATCAAAACTTCACTATACAGTTATTTTGAAGCAATATTCATACTTCCTAAAATTCTTGAATTGTTGAAGTCATTGAAAACATACAACAATTCATATCTGTATTTCAATATAGGTTTCAACAAGGATTTTTGTGATATTTCACAAATAAATATCACAAAATTTATCCTTGAATTCAATGAGGACTTTATATTGAAAACATTATGTGATGCAACAAAGGATGGAAATCTGGAAAAATTGACGGACATAAAACCACAGAATCTTGAAATGTGTGGAGATACCATAAGAAAGCAACTGGAATCACTGAAATATACTGATGATACAGACATTTATGGCATCACATTTGACAAGTTGAATCTTGGTTATATATCTTTCAAATATGCAAGGGAAATAAATTACAGGAATAAATGGGAAGAAATACTCAAATGTGTTAATCATACAATCATTACAATATACAACACATGTTTTGATACAAATCTCAACAAGGATGAAATAGAGAAACTTGACAAGATGAACAGGAAATATAAGGACATTCTCGATGCATTTGGATGTTATGGATTATTCAAGACAAGATATAAGAACATCAAAATAACAAGTGATCTCAATGATGACATTTCTGTAATAAATGTGATATTTCCATCTATCAAGGACAAACTTTTTGATATCGTCATAAGAAATGATATCAAGGATGTGGAAATAAACTATGATTCTGATATATCACGACTTCAGTTGAAAGGTCTTGAACTCAAAAAATGTTATCATCTGTCAGGAGTGGATATTGTGGAAAGTGAACTTGAAAACTGCACAATAAGAAACTGCGACATATATGACACAAAAATAGATGCATCATCAATCATAGACTGCAATCTGTTCGGTTATGCGAACTGTACTGAAAGCAGGTTAAAAAATTGTTTTGTCAGTAGAAATATTCAGTTGAAGGACTGCAATGTATCCGGACAACTTGGCAAAATGGGTGGAATTATGAAAGGTGGTACATTGAAGGACACTTCAATAATATCAACAATGGCTGAAATTGATGACAATGTTGAAAAAAATAATGTAAATATAATTCAATAATGCTGAAGGACATATATGCAATTCCTGAAGAGGAACCAAGATATAAGGACAATGTACTTGAAATAACAAATGAACTGGATGAAATAATACAACAGGTGGATATGATACTATTCACAAAGAAGGGAGAAGTATTGTGTATGCCTGAATTTGGATGCAATCTTGAACAGTATCTGTTTGACACGACATATAATAAGACACAGATAAAGAACATCATAATGGAACAGATAAACAATTTCATTTATCTTGATGGTTCTTACAAGGTGGATGTTGATGTCAATTTTGTCAAATGGAAATACAATGTTGCTATGATAGTAGACCTTGTGATAAACAACAAAAAAATTTCATCATATTTGGTATAATTTTTATAAAATCAGGAACGACAATTTCCTGATTTTTTCATAAATACCTATATAATTTGATAAATAGGCATGTCTTTTTTCAGCAAAACACAACTGAAGGCCTCACAACTTATGGAACAGGCCGTTGCATTTCTTCACAGCAAATATGGACAAGTTGCTGCTGTATTTACATCGGCCTCACCATTCGGTCAATTATTGACAGTCATAGCGAATATGGCGGAACTGATATTCACATATATTTCACACACCGCAGAGGAACTCAACATAAAGACTGCACAAAATATTGAAACCATATATGGACTTGCACAGATGACAGGTCATAATGCATACCGTGGTGGAAGTGCATATGGTATGATGGGTATCAAGCTGAACACATCCACCGATCTCATTGAAGGAAATTATGTGGTGATAAACAATTTTACAAAATTCACGATACCAGAAACAGGATGTACATATTTCATCAATCTTCCTACAGATTATATAAGGTTGAAAGTTGCCGACAGTGGTTTTGTAAATGTCAATTATATGCAGGGAACTCCGGAAAGTCAAACATTTACATCTGATGGAACGGCATTGCAGTCATTCAATCCCATAGTGAAGACTATGACAGACAATGACAATGTAGCAGTCACAGTAAACGGAAAGGAATGGAAAAGAGTAGAAAGTCTTTATGATATGCCTGCTGATGATGACACAGACAAAGGTGAATGTTTTATAGTGAAGTCATCTGTAAATGTGGGATTGTCTGTATTTTTCGGGAACGGAGAATTCGGTAAAATACCACCATCTGGTGCTCTTATCGAAATAACATACATAAGAACCGACGGAGCAAGTGGAAATGCACAGTCAAGCAATCTTACATACAAATTTGAAGACACAGGAACAGATGAACTTGGAAATGAAGTAAATCTCAATGATATACTCATGATACAGACAATTATGCCTCCTATGCTCGGGAGTGATTTTGAGGATCCAGAATTCACGAAACTTGTCGCACCGAAAACCAGCAAGTCATTTGTGCTTGCAACTCCCGAAAACTATGTAAGTTATCTGTCAAAATATAATCAGTATTCTTTCATATATGCATACAATACGAAAGATGATGCAAATGTATATGATGACAATGTAATTTATTTGAAGATAATACCTGACATAAAGAAAAAACTGTCGAACAGTCAGGACTTCTTCGAACTCCCTACAAAGGAATTCATATTGAATGATGATGAGAAACAGTCTGTCATCAATGCCCTTGACAATTCAGGCAGAATGCTTGTAAATGCAGAAGTAGAGATAATAGACCCAAAAATAAAGAAATATGTCATCAACATCATAGTAAGATATTTTGAGAACATTGACAAGACACTTATAAAAAGCAGCATAAGGTCCGCGCTTGACAAGTATTATCTCAATATCAACAGAAATGACATCGTTCCTGTATCCGATATAATATCTCTTGTAGAAGGAATTGACGGTGTTGATACCTGTGATGTATTTTTTGTAAATGAAGAGAATGAAAGGGCAATACTTGACGGTTACTATTATACCACTGAAAAGGTATGGAAAAATCTTGAATATGTCGAAAATCAAAAGAAAGTAATAGTGAATTATGGGGATGACCCAAGAGTGGGGTTCGATGATTTCGGAAATCTCAAGATGAATGACTATGAAATATTCATCCCTAAAGGAGGATGGAAGGACAGGGATGGAAACTATTATACTGAAACACCAGAGGAAGGCAAACTTGGACCGTTGAACATATTCTTCATTGACAAGGTGGACAATTCTTCATACAATCTCAATATGCAGAGAAAACTGAACACATTATTGAAAAACAATTCATAATATGGACACATCAAAGAACACTGACATAAACATAGTGAAATATAAGGGTTTCTCTTCAATATATGATGTCATAAACGAAAACAGATGGGAAACAAAGAATGAGGGATACAAGTATGAAGATAAACTGATGGAAAACAACACCAGCAGTTATCTTCAAAAAAACCCAAATATGAGAGAAATGTTTCCTTTCCTGAACAGGATAATGTCCCATCTCATAAACAGTGTCAAATATTTGAGAAACTTTAACAATTATGCTATAAGAAAAGACTATAAAAGAATTGACTAATGACTGAACAGAATATAAAAAATCTCCATTTTTTTGATAAGGATGGATATGAACTCAATTTTGACTGGAATGCCAGAGGATACTGGGAAGGTTGCATATATCTTCCCAAGGTCAGTGTTGGTCTTTATGCAAACACCACAATATATATTCTTGAAAACATAAATGATAATTTTGTCTTTCCTACAGGAGAAACAGGAGACAAGATTGTGTTTGAATGGGACAGTCTCAACAAATTCGTTGATGAATTCTTTATGTTCAACTTTGATGAGAACTATATCATCAAGGAAACATCTGCACTGGAATATACACCAAATGACGGACCGGACTGCAACACCCTTATCATAAACAGATTTGACAAATATGAAGTATCTCTTGACGAGTTCAAAAATTCATCAAAGGCACTTCCAGTCCATATAGCATTTATGGCAAATGAAAAGTATGATGCATCCACATATAACAGGACACTTGTAATAAAGTGCGGAAATAAAACAATATCAAGAATAAAGTTTTTTTCTGAAACTGTGGAGGAAGATGAAAGACTCCAGATATGGAATTCAAATCTGGGATACAATATAACTCCGGATGATACAATCATATTCAAGAAAAGTGATATAAAAGAATATAAACCAGATTATATTCTTCTCAATGAAAAAAGGAAGGAACTTATGATGGAAGGAAATAACATATATCCTTACATAGGTTCATACAAGGCCATAATAAATGCCATAAAATTCTTTGGTTATGACAACCTGAACATCATAGAATACTGGAAGAATGTCAATCCAAATGACATAAATTTCGGTAAGATATACCACAGTTCAAAATACAGTCTCACAAAGAAGGAAACATTGACAATAGGGACAAGAACAATAACTTTACCTAACAAGGACTACAAGAAGATAAATCAGCTTGCTCTGGTATATTCATTGAACCAACCCACAGGAGAAGTTGATGAATGGGAACTTCCTATAATGAAGGAAAACTTCACATACACTATTGAAGAAGCACTTATAAAACTGTTTGCATTGAGAAAGAAACTCAATAAGGAGTTTATGCCCGGAACAAGCAGGATAATAGACATAATAGGGGAAGCGAACTATTTTGGATTACAGGGACTGACAAAACTCAATGCAGAAACCCACACCGAACTGTATAAGACAAATCTTAATGTGAATTTTGAAATCGAACAGGGGAAATATATCCACATAACTGATGACAGGTTTTTTGAAAAATATATAATAGAGAAAAAAGGATATAAAGGTATATCATCATCAACAGGACACTTGACACAGTTCAATGTAATAAGTGATATTGCAGATACAAGATATAGTGTTATACAGGGTCAGAGAATTTTCCTGTCATCCATAGAAAATCCTGACAATGACACACTATGTAAATTATACAATGATTATTATAAGGAGACATTCATAGAACATACAAGATTTGATGATCTGGACAATACAGATGATGATTTTGCACCTGTATCTGCAAAAGTTGTATTGACAAACAAGACATTTGACAGTCTCACTTTTGAAAATGCCGGAATAAGTTTCGGTTATAAACTTTCAAGTCTTGTAGAAATAAAAGATGAAAATGGAAAATCAACCGGTAAATATAAATTCGACAAAACTATCAGAGATGACTGCAAAGAGATTGATGGTGTCAAATGTCATATAACATTTGAAAACGCAAGTTCATTTGGTCATACAGAAACAATCTGGACAGTGAGAATGTCCATTGACCAGACAGACGAAGAATTGAAAAACATAGGTATTGTAAAAGTTTATGAAAGAAAAGACTTTGAACTTACAAAAAAAGATGAACAGATATTCATAAAACTTCCATATATAGGTTATTATGATGTATCATTGACAGTGGATGGACAGGAAATCACGAAAAAAAAGTGCATCAAGGTTGAACCTTACCAGATTGAAATAAAAGGTTTTTACTATGATGCAAGAAAACTTCCAGACGGTCTTTCTTATGATATGTCAAAAGAAGATGAAATGTATAAGTTCATTGATGACAAGATGAAAGAAATGACTGCATGGGCTGTAACCGAAAGGACATCAACAGACAATGAACCTGATTTTTCTATGCCTACATATACAGTAAATGGAAAACTCATCAACAGGGGACCATATTTCAATGACAATATGACTGATGAATGGTATCTTGCAGACAATGTATCATATGATATGAGTTTTCTTTATCCTTATGTAGGATATGCAAGATATATAAGAAATGGTGTTGATGTAAAACCTTATACATGGTTTCTTCTGGGATATGAATATACCAGAATATCAGGGAAAAACAATCCTGTGTGGACAATACTAAACAACACCACAGGTCATCAGCAGACATATGAAGGAAAATACCTTACATGTCTCCTGAAGGAAGAAGGAAACTACACAATAAGTTTGACACTGAAAGATACAAATGATAATGAATATGAAATATCAAGAAACATATTCGTAGTGAATGATACAGCAAACCATAAGATATACAGGACTTTCAAGAAAGACTACGACTATCTTATGGAACAGAAACAACTTGAACAGTCAAAGACACTGCAAACATTTCTGTCATAAATATATTATTATAAATATTTTTTATTATGGAAGATAATATAATTATAAATGATGCACCTATCACGGAACCTGTTCCTGTGGATAGTGAGACTCTTGCACAGACTGATGAAATAATTCCTGCACCACATGATGGAGATGCAATTCCTGTTCCAGAAGAACCTAATGCACCTCTTGATCCAACAGTTGCTGAATTCTTCGGAACACTTCAGGAGAGTGTAACCATAGTATGGAGAATGCATCTCAAGACAAAATCATATTCAATACACACAGCATTGAATGAGTTTTATTATCAGGCACTGGGTATTGTAGATAAGATTATAGAACAATATCAGGGTATCAATGGTGTCATTGAAGAACCTTATGTAAATGTAATTGCAGGAGAAGCAAAGACAGAAGCCGAATATATTCAAGAATTGAAGGACTTTATCAATGCAAACAAATATATTCTTGGTGATTATACAGAAATCAATTCAACAATTGATGAACTACTTGGAGTTATAGATTCAACACTGTATAAGATTATAAATCTTCATGAAAATGTGGTGAAATCATTTGAAGAATTCTGCTATGAAAATTATAATAAGGACAATGAATAAACAAATTGAGAGCCCAGCAGTGAGCTCTCAATTTTATATAACAGTCAAATAAAAACTATCTACAATAGGTTGAAAATTATCAGGTTTTATACATTCACTGTTTGATTCACCGGTAATCCGCATCGTTATTTTAAATTTACCCTTTATTGGAAAATTTACTTTTTGCAAATTCCAAAATCCAGTATCATTATCCAAAACAGACTGAAGGTCTGATGTCATATCCGTTAGTCCACATCTTGCCTCCAAAATTTCATAATATGGTGTAAGATTCCCTTCAGTGTCAGGAATTTTAATACCCGTATGTGTAGATGTATCATAAGTAAGATCACATGGTTCCCAAGACAATGAACCCTCAACCGCACATTTTTGCACAAATGACCACACATATGTCTTATAGTAATCCGATGTGAAAGTCAAATTATAATTCTTGTCCTTTCCGGTTGTATTCACAGTGAAACTTATTATCCACTTGTCATCGGATCCTGTATAATATCCACTTTCAAGATCAACATCTTTGTTGTCTGATGTTATTTTAACACCATCCTTTGAATTTGGATTTTCAAACTGCAACAATACATTATTGTTACCATTATATCCATATCCGATATTTTTTACACCATTTATATTTTCATTATTACATTTTATCTTAAAATCCCCATTCAGACTTTTAAAATCAAATGTTTTTTCAGTTTTGCCTTTATTATACACATCATCTGTTATGGTGATTACAATAGGTGTTTCCAGATTTTTACCATTCCTTGTCGCACTAAATGTAATCGTATCTTTCAATTTACATGACAATATTATAGCATTACCATCATTTTTAATGTCACCCGTAACATCTTTATCACCTATTTTAAAAACATAGCTGTCCTTGACACCACCATCATAATTTTGAAATGATATGACATATATATCCTTTAAAACCAAATCAGTATCGGTGAATTCAAATTTTTCTTTTATAATAAAACCATCCTTATATTTTGAAGATATAATATAATTCTCGATTTTATCTGTATGTGCATATCCCATTTTTGTAAGTGAATATTCAATCTCATCACCTATCCCCTTATTTATATCAACCTTGTCCCCATATTTCCACTCCCGTTCATTTTCTGTAAATGTGTTGTCAAGAAATTTCAACACAACCTTACCATCAAATGGACTGGTACCGAACAATTTAAATGAATGTGGTTTCCCTTTTATGATACTAGTATCCGTCAATATGCTATTGTTTTTGCCACCTACAACATATGAAACTTTTTCAGTCTCATAAAACTCATCTCCGCCTTTGAACACGGGTTTCCAATTAACTTTATATCCTTTGCGGACTTTGCTGTCTGTTTTCTTTATTATACGCATAATTATATTCTTGATGGTTCAAATTCTATTCTGGCCCTGTTCATTTTCCAAGTTGTGGTTATCTTCTTCTGTTCTACACTGTTTGAACTAAAATCAAATTCAAGACCACTTACACTTGTAAACAATAAATCTTCAAATTTTATCCTATATAAAACCTTGTCATAACAATCCAGTATCTCCATACCAGGAACTGCTGGTATATACTTGTCCTTTATACAATAATAATATAAAAACAAGTCCATCAACACAGCCCACACAATATATGAAGAATCCAGTTGAAAATCGATTGACATGTCCTTCAGCCACAAAAAATCCGGAAAGAAATCAGACCTTGACACCCTTCCATATTGAGTCCCTCGGTCGTGTTGTTCTATTGGATCATACTGGTTCGGGTTCACGTCAATATGCACAGACTGGATGCTGTAGTTCAAGAAATCAACCACAGTGGTACACATATTCCCGGGTATCCTGTTCAATACTGGAGCATATTTGTCTTCAATATCTTGTGGGACAAACAATTTTGGGAATGAAAATTTAAAATTATTATTTTTACCGGATAAAAATGCCATATGAATTCATTTTATATATTTATGAAACATAAATGCATAAATACATAATAAAATACAATTACATTATGATAAAAAAATTTGAAGAATTCATAAATGAAAATTATTATGATAACTATAAACATAAAATTTATGATTATGGTGTCAGTTTAAAACATCCACAAAAAGGAGTAAGTTATAACCCTCCGGCAAAAACTACAGTTAAAACAATTGACGGTGAAAAATTCTATGGACTCATCAATGTCACAAAATCACAATCTCCTGATTTAATCAGAATTGAAATGAAATGTTTGACTGACAACCCATCGAACATCCATGGGGATATCGATAAAAATGACTATATGTCCATAATAAAAAAATATAAAGACATCATCACCGATGAAAACAGCTTTTATGGAAAAGTTTTGACCGAAGTCAAATATGAAAAACCTTTAATTACAAAAATCATCCGGATATATCCATCAAAAGATTCTTGTGAAAAACATATGATCCAGTCTCTAAAATAAAAAAAAAAATGAGAATGTCTTCAAACATGGAGACACTCTCAAAATATATGTTGCCGGTTCTATTAACCGATTTTCAGTCGCACGGTCTTCTTTACCGTATCCACATTTTCTACAGGAAGTTCAACAGGCTTGCCCACATCAAGACCTTCAAGATTCACGACCTTCGATGAAAGGAAGAAGGTGATATCATTGAATTCCTTTGAAACAATAACAACACCATTGTTGAAAATGTTCTTGACCTCACCCTTAAGAACATACCCCTTCGTCTTGTCAACTGTCTCTTTCAGCTTCTCCCAACCTTCACACTTGCTCACGGTCTGAGTAACAACTACCCTGTCTCCATTGATACTGTCGATATAAATGTCTATCCTGTCACCTACATTCAGCTGGTTGTTCTTGAATTTCGATTCCGTAACCTCATTCATCTCAGATACGGAAAGTAATGTGGCGACACACTCATCAATAAGAATAAACACTCCGAAATGTTTTACTGAAGAAATGACACCCTCTACTACAGTTCCTTTTTCGAGATTTTCAAGTTTCTCCATAACACTAGGTTTAAGAGTATTAAGAAATTCCTTATGTGAGACAACAAGACTTTCATTAATATAATTGACAGGCATCACATAAAGTTCCTTCCCGAGAAGACTATTGAAATCATTCAAAGGAACAACATCAGATTCCGTTCCAGGCATGAAACATTTTACACCCTTGACATCAACAATAAAACCATTGAACACATTCGCTCCATTATACACAATCTCCTTAACAATACCTGCATATGCAGATGTCGGGTTCTGAATTTCCTTTATAAGTTCCTGTCGCAACCTTTCGATCTGGGCACTCTTTGATGATGCGTCGCCGGTGAATCTCCCTCTTGACTTTGTAACCACGACATCAATCTTGTCACCAACATTGACAGTCTCTTCACGCTTGACATCAACTACCACGGCATGTTTCTTCGAAAGAGAAATTTGGGCGGTGGATGTCTTGTCATTGTATGAAGACACTAAACCCTCACATACATTCTTGAACTTGCCTGCATTCTCATATGCCGCTATGGCATTCATCACTTCATCCGTGCAGGACTGTGAATACATCTTCAGTGCATCCACAACGTACGGTTCATGACACATTATCTTTTCACCCTTATGAACGGGGATTTCTACAATTCTGGATTCGAGTGGATTTGAATCCTCATAAATTTCAACTCTTTGAGTTCTGATGCTCATATTATTCTATATAAACGTTTCAAAAATGAAACAATGTTAAACACTAAATATTTATGTAATTATTATGCTACGTCCGGATCCACTTCCTCCTGTGTCGTCAAAGTCTTGTTTTCCGGAAGATCATTCTCACTTCTGTTGAATTCGTCTTCAATAAGATTAAGATTTGCACCCATTTCTCTTGATACGTTATTGTCCTTCTGGATTTCACGGATTGCATCTGAAATGGACTGTCCACAATTCACCCAACACTCAAGGAAAGTCCTGGCTTCAAAAAAACCCTTTCCGGACATGTCTTCCATAATGAATCTCCAAAGTCCAAGAACATTTGAAGAACGGAGCACAATGGTGTCATCAAAATCCTTCGAATTCACCCAAGGCTTGTTCTCGTCCATATTCTTCACGAGCATCATGAGATTGGCCGCGGTCTTAGGTGTAAATGACACATTATGATTGAGATATTCAAGAAGCTGTTTGAATACTTTCTTACCATCACCATCTTTTGAAGACAACCTGATATGATACTCTTTTGTAGTCTCTGTACGGAAAGCATCCTCAAACTTCTTTGTAAGTTCATCAAGAACCGGCTTCAGTTCAGACTGCTTATAAGAAAGTTCTGTAATCTGTTTCTCCAGTTCTGCAATCTTTGACTTTGTATAATCCACAAATTCAAGTCTGCTTGCATACTCCTTCGATGTGTTTCCATACACGACCTTTGCATCCTCAAGTTCCTTCTCCCTTGAAGACAGTTCTTCATTCTGTGCAACAAGATCCTTACGCACATCCTGAAGTTTCTTTACTCTTTCAACCGCCGCAGTTATCTGCTCATCAGTTACGTTGTTTACTTTTTCTGACATATATTTTCTATAAAAAATGAAAAATTACAATATAAATATAACAAATTATAAAGATTTGATCAAATCTTCCTTTGTATCATATATGTCTTTCAGTTCAAACTGATCAACATATTCATCATCAAACTTCACAGTATATCTTTCAAATTTTTCCAGTTCAAAACTTATACTAGAAATAAATTCACCATAATTTATTGCAGAAATTTGACAAGATAATGGTCTATTATTATACATAACCCAAACCTTATCCCCTACATTTTTCTTGAATTCCTTTTTCATAATGACTTTAAAAGTTCCTCCTTCGAACAAAACAACTCGTTTTCACATATCCTGAAATTTGATCCATTAAAAGAATATGTCACTTCAACAGTACTGTCATGGACATATATAAAAACTCCGGAAACTGTTCCCTGATAGGGTCTGTTTCTCATCATAATCCAGGCATTATCACCTATATTATATTTACTTTCCACCAACATAAATTATTAAAATAAAGATTTTTGTTTTTCATCATCTGTCTTATTGATATTCTTATTCACAATGACCTTGTCCTTGTTATTGAAAAAATTTGATTTTATAAGTTTCAGTGCAATATCTACAGACTTCTGGTCAAATTCATAAGCCTCCATCACTTCCCTTATTCCACACTCATTTATTTCCATATATCTGTCAAGCACATCATCTTCATAATACTTTCTTATATCTTCCTTCTTCTTTTTCTGGTCAATTCTCAATTTCAAAAAATCAGGAATTCCGTTAAACCTCATAGCAAGAAGTGCAATCATTTCTGCATCAACAAGAGGATCACTGTCAAGTCTGTTCAACATCTCACACTGAATAGGAAATTTACTCGCAAAAAGACGACGAATCATATATGAATATTTCTTCTTGTCTTCCTTTGAAACTGCACCAGAATTACGGTTGCAATAACAATTCAATACCTCGTACAATTCAGTCATACTACTTCTCCGGAATTATCAATGATGCAATCAAATAAAACAAAACACCTACCCAGACTCCAGAAATTATTGTAAACATCAAATACAGCAATCTCACCAGTGTAACATCAATATCAAAATATTCAGCAAATCCACTACAAACACCTGAAATTTTCCTGTCAGTTCCTTTTACAAACCTGTCCATATCTTATTATCCCTTTATAAAACTCATATCACCGTCATCATCCACATTCTTCAAGACATTGCTCTTGACCTGAATACTCAACTTGTAATCCTTGAACCTTGACTTTGAGAACAAACCATCCTTTGTAATCCTTGACAATATGACAGGAGACTTCAAACTCTCATTCAGGATATTAACATCCATACTTTCCATCACATCAGCAGGTATGGTCTCATCTGTCAATGAAACAAGAGAAACATTTGTCTTTATGTTCTCAAAAAGCATTCTCCTTGTGAATTCCTCATCATTTATCTTCACAACATCATAAATCACATTACAGAGAAGTTTCATACTATCCTCCTGCCTATAAATGTGATAATCAAAATCACACCCAAGTCTCTTCCTGAATTCATCATAAATCTTCTCCACGGTCTTCGGTCCAATACCTCTACCTCTACCTCTTGTGTTTTCATTCCCCTGTTTGTAATACACGGAATATATATTGTCAGAAACATCACCACCAACAATCTTTGTAAACCTTATTTTTTCAGGATCAACAGTCTCAACTGAAACATTTTCAAGAAATCTTTCAAATGGGTCATTCTCAATGGAAATGGTGAATACTTCATTGAACAGATTTTCCTGTGTAGGTGCAGGTCTATTCTTCAATTCTGAAATCATATGTTCAGTCCCAGCAGACACAAACAACTTGTCAGTCATAGGACTATATTGAATAATATGAACATCATTCACACACTTTACAAGTTGATTCAAGTCCCTGTCAGTAGAAAATATAAGACTGGATCTGCCTTCATTAAACAGTTTCTCACTCCATGCATAAATGAGATCATCTCCCTCACTTCTTTCAGTTTGACTCACCTTCACACCTACAGATTTCAATGTCTCTACAAAATTATTTGTTGTGGAAATGAATCCTGTCTTGTCAATATTGTCCTGAATCTTCTTTCTGTTTCCCTTATATTCCTGCTGCAAGAGCAAATCCTTTCTCCATGAATGACTGTCTCTTACAAACACAATATCTGTTATAATGGGACTTACAGACTTGATAGTTGAACAGAAATCAACCATCAATTTCTTCTCATATGAGTCCATATCTTTTTGTGTGGTCAAAACCTTACTCTTACCCTGCCTGAAACAAGACCAGAGACTTCTGAAAAAGAAGTTATGACCATCTATAATAAGTGTAAACCTTTTCATACTATAAAAAATAACAAACTATAATTGAGAGTAATTCGTAATAATCTTTATATCTGGTTGATGTTCTGTAATGACCTGTGGAAATGATCTGAAATAATCACATATATTTCCATCAAGCATATTGCGAGAAGAAGCATTGTTTCCAAGAAACATATCCATATAACTTATATAGTCATTATATGAATAATCAATCTCAAATTTCCTGTCAAGATATGAATTTGGTATAATCTCATTTATCATAAGAACCTTATTGAATATATCTATAATTTCCTGTGAAAACATATCGGACAAATTGAATTCAAGTTTCTTTATCCTATATATTCTCCTGTGTGCTTCCTTATCAGTATTCCACAACTTATAATCAAATGACTTCATCAAATCCTTGTCATCAATAAATTCAAAGTCAATATATTTCAATCTGCTGAATGTCTTCAATACACTTGAAATGACATCAATGGGATATGAATTGTCCATACCTATTTGATTGACAGCAACAAGAAATACTCTCAAAGCATCTGTACAAGGAACATCAATCCACCTGTTCTCATCAACCTTATATTGTGGACATATAATATTAAAACATTCCTGAAGATATTTCAAACTCTCAAAATTCACAGGACAAAACATTGTAATAGAATGAACATTGTCCATTCTGGTCAATACATTTTCCCTCTCCCCCTTCACATATTTTTTTAACTTTTTCTGATTATTGACCATAAATAAAATATATTTTGCAATAAAGATAACAAATGCAGACTATCAAGGATCTAAAACCGAAGAAAAACGGTCCTTTCAAGCAGGGATACTATGAACCCATAAATCCTGACAAATATAAGACAAATACAAAACGCATAATATATCGTTCATCATGGGAATTTAAGCTGTGCAGATGGTTTGATCTCACACCTGAAGTAATTGAATGGGCATCAGAACCATTATCCATAAAATATTTCTTCACCCTTGACAACAAGATGCATACATATTATCCTGACTTTTATTTTGCATTCAAGAAACCGGATGGAACAATCATAAAATACATAGTAGAAGTAAAACCCACAGAACAATTACAAAAACCAGAATTACCTAAAAGAAAAACACCCAATACAATAAAGAACTATAATTATCTTATGGAAGCATTTATAAAAAATACCTGCAAGAGACAATATGCAAAGAAATGGTGTGATGATAATGGTTATGTTTTTGTTTATGTAACAGAAAAATCAAATTTAAACTTCATCTAATATATTATTATATAATATGACAAACGAGCCATTTCATTTTTTATCATAAATATACAATAAATCAGTGATTCAATGGCAGAAAGGAGTTTGAAAGACCTGTCAAACGCGGTGATGAGAATTGCAGAGAATTCTCCTAAAATACAAAAAGATGTTGAAGATATCCGTAAGTCCATATGTGGTACGGACGGTCTTATGGATGCAATTTTTTCATTGAATAAGACTGTTGAGTCAATTGCAAAAAAATCTACAGGTTCTTCATTGTCTTCTATTTCTGGTTCAAAATCATTTGAGAAGACAAGTAAGTCTCTTACCAAAACTATGGACAATATATCAAAAATATTGTCATCAAAATCTATTATGGAACAATCTATAAAGATTAACAAATCTCTTGATGATATTTTAAAAATGATATCAAAGATTCTTTTGCAAATGCAACAGAATAATAAAAATTCATCCAGAAAGAAAACAGATGGGTTGAGTTTGAGTACAAATAAAAAATCTGATATAAAATATGTGTATCAGATGATACCGGATTCTAAAGGAAAAAATCTGGCGAATATAGGAACTTCAATAAGCATCATAGAGAAATTAAGAGACATAAACCTGAAAGATTTTATATTTGCAAAGCAAAAGATGAAACATATCAATAAGATTATGTCAAAGTCTCTTGATATGTTCAAGATGTTCAAGAACCATAAAGAAGCAGAACAGACTTTGAGTTTCATTGACTCTTCAATTGATATAGTCAAGAAACTGTCAAAGATTGCGTTGATTTCAAAACCTGCACAATGGGGTGCAAATGCAATATACAAAGTCTTTTTTGGAAATGGAAAGAAAGGTGGTCTGTTGAAGGTTTTTGTTGAAATTCACAAACATAGAAAGGAGATAGATAATGCAAAGAAACAGACAAAGAAAATATCCGCGGTTTGCGGTTCTATGTTTCTTGCATCAATATCCCTTGCTGGAATCGCGGTGATCGGTCCAGTCGCGATGCTTGGGGCGGTTATGACATCAGGTATCATATTCATCCTTGTAGGTACATTCAAACTCTTGAGTAAGAGCATAGGTGCTCTTATGAAAGGTGCAATTGCATTCACTGTATTGAGTGCCGGACTTATCGCATTTTCACTCGGCTTTGGTTTATTGAGAAAATCCACAAAAGACCTTACATTGAAGGAATCCGGGGTTATGGCCGCAAGTATTGTGGGGACGGGACTGGCGGTGGCGGGTGTCGGACTTCTTGCACTTCCTATTGCAGCTGGCAGTGGTGTTCTTCTTCTTATGGGTGCATCACTTGGATTGTTTGGTCTTGCATTGAAGGTATGGAAGGATTTTGATTCAAAACCTGTTATTGACAGTATTGAAAATGCGGTCGGTGGATTGAGAAGAATATTTGGACTTGAGCTTGGAAAAGGTCAAAGTGAAGATGGATTCAAGGGATCCATGAAAAGAATAGGTGGGGGGATTCTTGATTTCACCATGTCGATATTTGATTTTGGAAAATCCTTCTTTACAATGGGTTCAATACTTCTCGCAGGTGCAGCATTGGGTGTATTGAAAAAAGGACTTGAACCATGGGAGAATTATACCGGAGGACAAGCAATAGAAAACATAGGAACTGCCATAAATTCATTGCGGGCATCTTTCGGTCTCAATGAAGACAATGGAAAGGGTATAGTTGGCAAAGTTGCAAACTTTACAGGAAACTTATTCAGTTTTGCCGGATCCATATTCCAGATGGGTGAGACATTTACAAAGATGGGTACATTGGTTCTCGCAACTGGAGCTATGGACATAATCAGGGTGACACTTATCCCATGGGAAAAATATGACAGCAGACCCGCGATAGACAACATAAGGGATACGGTGAATGCATTAAGTGATGCATTTGGATTAAGATCAAAGGAAGAAAATAAAGGAATCAAGGGTCTGTTCAATGTTGTAGGAGATTTGTTTAAGACAGCAAGTGCCCTTACCGAAATGGGACCCACATTTGCAAAACTTGCACATCTTGTTACTGCGACAGCGTCAATGGATGTAATCCGTCTCGCCCTTGTTCCTTGGAATAAGTATGACAGCAAGCCTGCAATTGATAACATAAGTAAGACTGTGGATGCATTGGGACTTATGATGAATGAAAGAACATCTGTAATAAAGAAAGATGATGTAAAACATTTCAAGAGTATCACATTAGATTTCAGGAAAGGGATGAAAAATCTCAAATCCGGTTTGTCAATGTCAAAGAAAATGAGAACTTATATAGATGATTTCAAGGGTTCTATGACTCCCATAAGTTCTTCAATCCAGTCAATAAATTCACTTGATGTGGAGAAGGCGTCCATAATGAAGGACATGTTTAAGTCATTTGCGGGAATAAGAAATGGGAAACCATTTGAAAGTTTTACAAAGGCCGTGGATAAGTTTGCGGACGCATGTCAGGATGTTGTAAAATCAATTGATGGACTTGCGACCACGGGGAATTTAAATAATGAACAGACCCAGACCGTTTCTGCATCTTCTCCTACGGTTCAAGCAACTACACCAAACAATATAGATGTAAGACAAATTGCGGATGCGGTCAAGGAAGCGATCAACAGTCTCAACATAAGACTTGATCCTAGTATGCTCGACATAAATCTTATGGTTGAAGGTGTCCCAGGGAGAACCGTCAAAGTCTCATTGATGAATTAATTTTTTTGTTATTTTTATTATAAAAATATTTTTTATTCATGGATAAGAAAAACACAACCGAAAGTTATGAGGATCAGGTTGCAAGAGAATTTGAACAGACTCAGACACCACCAGAAGAACATAAGCAGGAAGTCATAAAGGATTTGGGAAGGGTGAATCTTGCCGGAAATAACATCAATGATGATCCTGACATAAAGAGAATAAATGATTCTATGGGATACATCAACATCCCTCTGGACTGTCTTCCCAGTCAGGGAAGGTTTTATCCTGAAAATACAAGGATAAGCATCAGGGCAGCAAGGGTTGCTGAAATCAGGGAATTCTCAATTGTTGATGAAAACGATCCGAAGGACATCAGGGACAAGATGACATATATTGTCTCACAGTGTATAAAGGTCTATTATGGAAACACCCCTGGACATTATAAGGACATACTTGAAGATGACAGGATTGTCCTTGTACTGAAGATAAGGGAACTCACATTTGTGGATGGTCAGTCAAGCATAAAGATACCTGTCCCGGAAGGCGCCTGTGCAACCGCAGGATGTCATCCACAGGAAACGGTGGATTTCAATTCAACCAAACTCAAGTTCAGGACACCAAGTCAAAGAATAGAAAAATATTATGACCCTGTTGCAAGATGTTATAATATACAGACAAAGAATTTTGGTGTCATCACATTGACACCACCTTCAATAGGTGTGACCACCGTCATTGCCGACTGGATACGGAAACAACAGATTGAAAACAAGAAAATTGATGCATCACTTGTGGATATTCTTCCATATGTTATAAGAGACTGGAGGGGATTTACGGAAAGACAGGTGTTCGCGAAGATTACAGAACTTGCAGGATGGTCTGTTGAAAAATTCGCACTTGTATCAAGACTGAAGGATGAAATCAATGTGGGTATCGAATTCGAAATAACGGAGACATGTGCTCAGTGTGGAGGGGAGCTGAAGATTCCTGTAACCTTTCCCGACGGATTCAGATCATTATTTGTTCCTACAATTTCAGATCTCGGAGACGAACTTCTATGATAATATTGTCATTGCTATGGAAAAACTTCATATGCAGTGGGATGTGATTATGAACCTTTACTTTTATGACTTCCAGAATATTCTTCAAAGTTATGCAAAGATACTCGAAGACAGAAGAAAGGAAGAGGAAGATGAAATGAAAAAGCAGGGATATGATGAAAGTAAATATAATCCGGATACTATGATGAGACAAGCACAGAAATCAATACCGAAGATGCCGAACATCAATATTCCTAAATTATAAAATTGACAGTCATTATTGACTGTCAATTTTTATATCTTTCCGAGATCCCTTATTATATCAGGTTCATTCTCTTCAAATCCATTTGTCTTTCCTATATACTCTGTTTTTCCGTTTGAAAGTATCTTGCTGTTTGATGCATTGCCGAGATCTTTTACTACCGATACAGATTTGTCCTTTTCATTGATTATAGGGTCAATGAAACCCAGATCAAGTGCATCCACAACTTTTCCCACAGGAAGTCCGGTCGATGCAGATATACCCACCACAGTCCTTCTCAAAGCCTCGTCCATATCAGTTGCGGTCTTGTTGGCATTGACTACTGAATTCATTGCAAAATTATTCACCATTGTAGTTTTATAGTAATCATCCACCGCAACCGAAGAATCCTTTCTTATATAATCCCTGTAATCATTATTGTTCACATTACCAAGACTGCTTTTGTCAAACCACATCCTGAAATCTCCACTTGATGAAGAATTAAACTGATTTCTTACAGATGTGTTTAAATTGTCAGTATAATTTTTATACTTTTCATTCTCCTGTTCAGTTCCCTTTGTAAGATTTTCAGATGTATAAGTATTTGTTTTTTCTTGTGTATTCTTATCGTTTTTATCATTTGGTGTGATGTTTGAAACTTGTTCCAATGAAGTCTTATAATACTTTCTCATATCTTCAAAAGGCAAGAAATTTATCACACAGTTTCCATAAGTGAATGTGAAGTTTGTTTTCTTCATATCACCGGCATTGTCATTTGCAACATTGTCAAATATACTTCCCGTTTCTTCTGGAACAATCTCACAATCATAGAATTTGAATTCCACGGCAGATATACAATTCAATGCAATCTCAGCAATCTTTGAACCCACACTCACATCATCATTCTTATTTTCATTGAAATATGTTTCAAGGGTATGTCTGAAATTCCTGATATCATGGACAAACACCGAACAACAGAATCTTCTCAAATTCACAGGAAGTCTTTCCCTTCTGTATTGTCTGTCATATGCCGCATTCAAATACTTGTTGAACATAGATGATACTCTCAAATCAAGAGACTCAAAACAAGAAATAGTAATCTTGTCATCCCCTGAACCCATATAAGGATCACCCTTTGACACAAAATATTTCTTATATGCTTCATCAAGTCCTGTTATGGATTGCATTATATAAGGATAATTATGAGTAAGTCTGTCCATTCCGGATATAAATCCAAGAATATCATACACTGTCTGCGGAACTTCATAAATCTGTCCTTGACTTGAACTTGACTGGTTGTCATTGTCCATTGACGGGAAGTTGTTCGTTATGGTTTTCTTTGTCTTTGAATATGCATCATATTTGATTATATCTTCATAATTGTCTCTTGCATCATCCAATGTATCTATCTGTCTTGATATGACAGAATATTCATCATTGTCAGTTTCATCCTTTGCAATAAGATACATACCATACAAACTGTCATCTGATGGGTTTCCTTCAGTCCTTGGATTTCCATTACCGTCTATACCATAAAGGACGGACTCTTTCTTTTTTATATTACTATTAAGTCCGTCTATCTTTGACTGAATTGAAGATTTTCTGTTTATTCCTGTAATTGTTGTTTCTTCAATTTCCCATATTTTTTCAAAATATGACGATATGTTTTTTTCCGCATCGGTCAATGATTTTTTCTTTTCATCAAAACTTGAAGGTTTTGATAGTTTGATATCATTATATTCACTATTTGATACCTTATTCTTGAAATCGGCAAACTTGACATCATAACAATCATCCACTTTGTTCATCGACTCGGTGTCCATTGTGTTGTTCTTCAATTTTGTTTCAAGAGTTTGCACTTCTGTCTGCAAATCAGAAAGTTCACTTTTTATATTTGACTGATCATTATCTACATTTTTTTTCAATTCATCAAGTTCCTTTTGAAGATTTTCATATGGTTCATATTCAGCATCATATTTTTTCTTCAATTCATCTCTCTTTGATTCATTATCTATATGTTTTTGTTGTTTCTCATTAAGTTTATTCTTCAATTGATTTTTATAATCATCCATCGACTCTCCGGTTGCAGACAAATCAGTATCACTCACTATTGGTGTTCCTGTATTTGGATCAACCTTATAGTCTATACTTATATTTCCCTGTTCAAGAACTTCCTTATAATCATCATATATTGAATTGTTAGGTGTCCCATTTCCCAGATCGGATACACCAGATTCATTACTGTACATACTTTTTGCTGACTTGTCCACCATATAGATATAGTCCATAGCACCATATGACACATTGTCCATATAATACATATCCTGTAATCCATATCCAGCTCTGTGTCTGTCCATATATGATATGATATCCTTTGCATTCAATGAGTTTATCTCATAACTGTCAGGTGAACCTATTATAGCAAGTTTGTATATGTTTGTCAACTGTTCCTCTATTTTCACGGCAAGACTGTCCTTGTCATCAGATTCCACACTTGACATTCTCAATGTATCGGATACACCGTTTGCATCCACACTTCCTGTATAGAACAATGGGGAGTGCAGGGTATCAATATCAAAGGTAAATCCTGTAAAGATAGGATCATCTATACTGTTATTGTCATTCTTGAACAGATTATAGAAATTATATCTTCCATCTTCACCTCCGGACTTGCCTGTTCTGGCATTTCCATATAAATATGTGTTTTTCAAGTTTGTTGCCATAATCACTGTCTGTAACTCGGATCATCCTTGGACACAACCAAGTCATCCATTGTATTGTATTCTTTATATTTATCTATCGCCTTCTTTGCTATATCATATTCATTTTTGAAGCAAGGCTGATATTCTATTCTGTTGAGAAGAAGTTCCATCTTCAGGTTATTGTCGTCTGGACTATAATATATCTTCATTTCCGTTATCACATACCATCCAGACAATGCCCTGTTGAATTCTCCTCTCGGCCAGTTCTTGTTTTTTCTTGAAGAATCATCAATCATATCTATGACACCTTCATCTTCATATTTCAATATATTGTTGTTCTTCAAATTTTTATATTCAAGATAATCGCCAGTATCATTTTTTTGTATTTCAGATTTTGTAATCTGTGTATTCGAGTTTATGTTCTTGTCATATATATCAACCCATATCCTGCTGAACCTTGTTATCGCTGGATTATAGTTCTGCAATATTACCTTCAATCCGCATTTTTTCAAGCAGTTCATCTGGTATCTGTTCTGAACTTCAGAAAAATAATAAAGCTTGAACATATTCGAAGTATCAACTTCACCGAAAGATGTAAATGATTCCACATTTGCCATATCACCTATTCCGTCCTTTGCATCCTGATAATCTTTCTTTGTCATCTGCATGAGATTCAAGGGTATATAAGATTCTTGTGAAACATCATCAGGAAGACTATTTATCTTCTGTGTATCACTGTCTCTGTCAAGATTGTCTATCGGTTTTATATTGAACTGACATTCAGTAAATCCCCATCCGGATCTGTTTGAATCTGAATACTGGACATGACTCTTATATCCATCAGTAAGGGAAGAATAACAGTTATTTACTTCAATATATTCTTCAATAAAGTTTGACCATCCATCAAAGAAATCATTGTTAGACAGAAAATAATAACTCAACTTTTGATAAGTGTTGTTCAGGTCATCATCTTCTGGATTGAGTGGCAACTGATTTTTTGTAGTCTTTTCTCCACCTGTATAATTGGGCAATGAACTTGGCGGAAAGTTTCTGTATATCATCGCGGGTGTTCCGGTCTTGGTCCCTCCATGTGAAAGAAGACTATGACATTCCACAAAATTCAGGACATTATACTGATCAATAAATGAAGTAAAGAAAGTGTTCGGTGAATAACATGCATGAGCGGATATTTCTTCAATGAAGTCAAAATATGTATTACATTCATCATTTGTCCATTTCATTACATCAGGAGAATTGTTTCTTGTGAAATTCGTGGCAAAACCCAGACCAGTATATACTGATAAATTGAACAACGCCTGCATGGCGGAACAGTCTCCCATACACCATGACTCCTTTCTGTATCCATAAGGAACATTCAGTTTCCCATATACCCTATATTTGAGATATCCCCCATAATTCTGGTTTCCGCCACCGGTCTTCTTGATGCCGATAATGATGAAATCCTGTCTTATGGGCTTATAATAAAGTTCATCTCCATTACCCCCCACATATATCTTTATTATTGATCCATCCTTTATGACACTTGTCGATAACATATCATTTGAACTGTCAACAAATTCAACCATAATGGTAGGCACAAATCCAGAATAGTCAAGTTTGAAACCTGTAAGATCTATCGGGTTTATTCTGTAATTGTCAATGGACACTATGGGAATTCTGTATGCATATTTGTCAGGCTGATTGTTCTTGTCATATTTGTCCTTCTTTGACAGACCGAGCATACTGACAGGTAATGACGGTTCAACCAGCTGAACAGAATTTATCTGATCCGCCGTAAGTCTTGAATACCTGTTGTTGTCATCTATCCCACCTATGGGGAATATTGTCCTATATAATTTCTGTATATCCATTATTTCACCCTGTATTTCTTGCCATTCACATTCACATAATCACCCGACTTCACCATATTGTCCTTGACAAACACCTGACCTATCCCTTCCACATTCACTATTGATCCGTTTTCAGTCTGGATTACACTGTCTATATAAACATCAGTATTTGTCTTCCTGTTCGCGGTATTCACATAACAGTCCTTCTCCAGATCTTCCGTGTAATATGCATACCAGTAAAATCTGTCATATGCCTTCACTCCACGTATTTTTTTACTGTTCAGCTTGTTTACTCCACCTTTTTTTGAAGCCTTCTGTATGACCCTCTTCTTGAATTTCTTTGCAAACCTTGACAAATTCGTATGGTTCAAATCCGGATGATAAAAATACCATCCTACGAATTTTATGTCGCCGGCCACGGTTTCACCATTCATCAACCCAGACACATTGCTTGCCCATTCTGATGTCAGTACAAGTATTGGAGACTTGTATGCTACGATTTCATCACCCTTGTCTTCAAGTTTATTCATAAATTCATCATACTTTTTTTCCCAATTATCCGCATCTTTAGTGTTCTTCAAATTGTTCAAATCATCTCCGGATATTGCATAATATCTTGTATTTTTAGTATTGTTTGTTAAATATATTTCATCTTCTCTGCTCAATGACACATTGTCAGCATTTCCATCATCATTCATCATGTTTTCAATTATTTCAAGAGTATTGTCATACTCATCAGTGTCTCTGTAATAAACGGGAGACAATGTATTCTCAATCAATGATCTTATATTGTTCGTCTTGCTGTTGAAGAAGTCCAGAATATTTTGTATCAAGTCCATAAACCATTGGAGACCCAGAAGTTCCATAAGTTGTTGAATTATCTCAGAGAGACTGTTTATACCATTCAGCATTATTCTGGCGAGTTTATTCACATTGTTCATGATGTCTATGATCAGTGCAATCAAATCCTTTATGAATTTGATGATGGTTTTTATATCAGTCCATAAGTCTGCTATCTTATATGCCGGATTCGGCACACATGGTCCAATGTCGGCAGGCATTGCAACCTTTATGGTTGCACCTATCAACTGTGTTGTCAGATTCTTACAAAGTTCCTTTATGTTGTTGCAGTCCTGATTTATTGCATTACAACAATCATCGATAAACATATCACCATCTCCACCCGTCTGGAAGAAACTCTTTATCTCCTTTATCGCATTCCTGTATTCATCCATCATGTCATTCCAGTCGGATTTGATAGAATTGCATCTATATTCAACTTCCTTTCTCAATCTTGCCAGTTCATCTCCTATGATATCTTTCTTTCTGTTTGTCTGCTTCGCATTGAACACCTGTTTTCTGAATTTCTTCACTTCCTTGATTGCGGACTTTGTGGCCATTCTTTCTCTCATCTTCAATGTCGCAAACTGTCTGTCATCAAGTTTTTCTTTACTGTTCTTGATTTTCTGCATCGACAGTCTTATGAGATCCCTTTGTTTTGATATCTCTTCATTAAACTGTTTCAAATAATCCTTATATTTTTCATCACCATATTCCTTCTCTTCAGCGGGAATATCCACAAGAGTCTTGTTGAATTCATTCACATCATTATATGCGGAATCAGTCAAACTGTCAAGTTCCTTATACAAATCCTCATTTGATATGGTAAGGTCATCTCTTACATTTGATATCATCAGTTCAAAATTTATAGGAGGCAACTGGTCAAGACCCGTCTTCACGATAATGGACTGTGTAAGGACACCGCCAAAAGCACATATCACTTTTGATATACTGAAATTCTTTATTACATTTGACAATGATTTTGATATGGCGACAACAGCCTGTGAAGACGGACTATCATTATCTGATTCATTCAATGCCTCATTTACATAAGATGCACCTGTAGACACGGAACTCAATCCTGTTACATCCTGAAATCCCGAATCAAGTGCACTTGAAAGTTTCTTCATCTTTTCCTGAAGATTCTTCATCAGGGTCTCTATGTTCTTTTGTGTAATATTGACTGTGTCATTTGCATTTGATGTGGAATTGATTTTCGTCTTTGTGTCAATGATTTTCTGTGATATTTTGTCCAATGGTCTTGTTGCTGATGTACTCACATTCTTAAACCCGGTTCCGGTCCATTCAAGTATCACTTCTACCGCATCATATATATCACCTGTGGTTTCAGTCTTGTTTAGTAATGATGATGATGTCTGGGCAATTGTAGAACCAAATGAAGTTACCGCCTTTGAAGTCTCTCCCACAATATCTATTGCATCTCCTGTAAGTTCAGAAATCATATCCATTGTGTTCTCACCCAATCCCATAAGGTTATTGACACCTGTCTGAACATATGTGTTTGTTCTGTCCACTATCCTTGACATAGATCCGGTGATACTGTTCACCTGTGTCATTAAATAATTCACAGGTATCTGCGAATATTGTTCAAGAAGTCTGTTTATATCATCAGACAGTTTCTGGACTTCAGCGGACAGATACACGACATCACCCACAATTCTTGTTATGAAATCCTGCGGTTTCGGCATAAGGGACACGAATCTCGCGGTCTGGCAAGTTATTACCATACCCTTTATCACTTTCTTTGCTGAACTGTTTATCACGTCTGCCATATCAACTCCATTTATAATTTACCAGAAGTTCATTCTGTGCATTATCAACTATCAAAGTATTGTGTGTATCATCCACTATATACTGACTCAATATGAGCTTGTGCAAATCCTGTTCACACAGTTTGTTCCACAACCTGAAATTCGTGAGATGAAGATTTCCACCTCTCAACCCGAAATATCCTGTCATACTGAAATTGTCAATATCATTTGATGATGCACCTATATATTTGATTTCACTGTGTGTATTGTTCAGTGTTTCGCTTCCGGAGACTTCATACAACCACATATTTGAAAGTCCATTCTTCAATCCGAACACACAGAAATACCATTTTCTTTCAAATGATGAAAATCCATCAAACAGATATTCATAATTTTTTCCATTTATCACTGCAATCATCCTGTCAGGCATTTGTATGATTTCAAATCCAGGCTCAACATATACACAGGAATTCGCTTCATAACATACTATCTTTCCACAGGACATAAGTCTTATGGATTCATCATAGTTATAATCAATATCAACAATAAGTCTGTTCTTTTCTACATTTGATATCCTATACCATCCTTTCATTCCGGAAACTCTTGACAGTTTCACCATATTTCCCTTTATGAACAGGTTATTCCATGATTTCAGTTTGAACCTGATTTTTCCATCATTATTCATAATGGAATCAATCACAATATTTTCTGACACATTCTTCAGATTTGACAGTCTGAAAGCAAATGTAATCATTCGTTCATCATTTGAAGACAGTCCTGAATACTTGTATTCCACAGCCTTTTCACCTTTATCTATTGTGGAAAGATTATAATACTGTTTTGCAACAACAGTCCAGTCATTATATATGTTCTCTTCAACTATTCTTACATTTTCATGTAATACCCTTCGTATATCATCCTGACCTTCCGCAAGATCACCTATATCATTCAACTGATTGTCTTTTCTTGCGTCGGCAATCTCATCTTTCATCTCGTCTTCAAATTTACCTTCCACAGAGAAAGTAATTGAATCTGTATTTTTCATAAGATTGTCATCATCAAATCCCACGGATTTCATATTCTGGTAAGGAACAAGACTCACTCTCCAATATGTGGCCATATACCCAAAATCATCCGGGTCTGACACCGAATCCACCATATACATCTTGTTCAAATAATTCTGGAAATAGAGATAATCATGTGGATCCGGATGAGAATTGACACCAAATGTCTTCTGGAATTCAGACTTGACTATTTGAATCTCAAACTGGTTTGCATAATCAATCATCATCTGATTGAACTGTAACTCCCTGCTCGGCAGAGCATTATCCGGAACAAGTATCTTTATGTTCTGATTGTCAATTACATTTTCAAGTGAATATTCCTTCAACACCACATCCCTACTTCTTGAATTAGCTGCTGTCTTGAAATACTGCACACATATCCCGAACATATTCGACACAAGTGTAGACAACTGACTATACATACCCAGAGAAGAAGATATGTCATAAGGATTGAAAAGATTATTGTTTCCCTGACTATATACTATCTGTGGAGACCTCTTGCTGTTTGTCCAGAAACATTCTGGAATTACATTTTCATCCTTTATATAATCAACATCAAGTGATATACTCTCCACGGTCAATGGTCTTTCTCCCACAAGACTGAACTTATACTGAATATAAACCGTGTCATCTGTTATCAATATGTTTGACAGATTTTTGTTTGTCAATGGCCTATAGTCCGACCACAATATTTTGTCTCCGGAATACCTGAACTTTTTGTCATAAAAATTGTTCTCGTCTTCTCCGGGAACAATACAGGTAAATCCAGATATCGACTTGATACCGGAATATTCTATGACATTTGATTCAATTATATTTCTTGTCATTGACAACTCAAACTTATATAATTATTTATGAAAAAAGACTGTCATTTGACAGTCTTTTTATATATCAAGTTTCAAATCATATTTTTGAAACACATCACTGAACCCCAGTCTTTCAATCCTTCTTTTGAACACATCCTTCTGATTGTTGTATATGGGCTGGTTTATGAGAAATGTCCTGCTGGTAAGCCGATACAATCTCCTGAAATGATAGTTTATCATATACTTGACAAACCTGTTATACAAATCTACAAGGCCATCCTTGTCCAGAGTTATATAGTTGTCTTCAAGATAAAATGTCTTGTTATTGAGTTTTTGCAACAAATCACTCAATGTATTCACATCATCAAGTTCTGGTTTCTTCAATAATGCATTTACACCAGACTTCAAATTTGTCTGAATCTTAACATTCATAAAATGTTCTTTGAGATAATTGATATCCTTTTCCAGAATATCTTTTATCTTGACTTTATATGTGTTTCTTTCTCCCATTGCATATTTTTCAAGTATGACAAGTTTTATAGGAAGAAGAAATTCCGGATCATTCGATGGAACTATAAGTCCATAACATTCAGTTCCTATATTGTAGGTTCTTTTCATCATTTATTATCCTTTTCGGAAACTCCACGTATCAGTCTCATAAGATCCTTCTGGTTGCTTGATTTGAATCCAGATGATATTTCCTTTGCAGTTGAGATGCTTGTGGTGTCTATAACCTGATCCTTATCCATAGCAAGTTTCTCATATTCATTTCCCACATTCACTATATAATTTGTCTGTGTCCGCACAAGATCTATGAAAGTTCCCTGTAATTTTCCAAGTGCATCAAAAAGTTTCGGATTGACATCACCCAGTTCTATATTTTCCATAAGGACATTTATAGCCCTTTGACTCACTTCCATCTGGTTCATAATGTTTCCCAGTGTCATTGAATCAAGATTGACCTTTGCCTGTATATACTCACTCTTTGATATGAAATTGTCGGACAGATACACTCTCAGTAATGTCTCCATCACTCTTGTTGCCTTCTGTCTTGACTGTTCCAGAGTCACTATTTCACCCCTTGAAACAGGAGATGGTGTTCTTTGAAATGTAAGTGTCTGTGCATCTATATCATCATTTGCAACATCAATTCCGTTGTCCGTGAGAAGATCAGCTATGCTGTCCCTTATTACATCCTTATTTTCTACCTTCATTTATTTCATTCCCATTGTCTTCAATTTTTCAATCATCATATTTATCTCATCAAGTTCATCATTCACAAATCCCCTTGTCTTCGGACGGATCATTTCCTTGAATTCATCATCAGTAATAATTCTCCCATCATAAATGTTTGATTCACTTTTTATTTTATGTTTGAAAAAATTGAACATTGTATTATATTTATGAAGAAGGACAGGATAAAATCCTGTCTTTCAATTTATTCATTCATTGCCTTCTGGCAGTATTTCGATAATTTACTGAAAGCCTCCTTATAAATCTTGTTAGCCATAGGAACAGGAACCTCAAGTTCTTCAGCAATTGCATGGAGATTATTCTGGTATTGATAAACCATCTTGTCTGGATTGTTTTCATCAGGTATCATCACCGAATATTTACCCAATCTCAACTTCATTTCTATGGCAATTCTTCCATTTATGTCCAGTTTTTTTAAACCGTCCTGAAGTATAGCATCCCTGTCATCAGAAAAAGCATTATTGTATGAAGTTCCCAGAGTGTCATAATTCGACGCATCAATCTGTGAATATTCAATCTTTGACTTCTGTAGTCTTTGTTGTCCTTTCTTGAATCCCTGCATATGGTTTGCCGGAACATGGACAAGACTTGTCTGTCTGTTGATGGCATTGAGCATATACCCTCTCACAGACATGCATGTGAATTTGGTGAAACAATCATTCCTTTCCTTGTCGTACTTTTGTTCCGCCTTCATCATTGCAATAACTCCTTCACCAAGAAGCATATCAAAGTCTGCCCCTGTCTTGTTTGATATATCATTTGCAAGCTTGACCACATACAGAAGATTCTGTTCAGTCAATGAACCACCATTCTTTCTTGCATATTCCACAGCCTGTCCAATCTCTCCATACAATTTACTATCCATCATAACTTATAAACTATTTTAACTATTTTTATTCTTGATTTTGTCAAACCTGATTTTGTTTGACAATGCAAAGATAATAAGGATTTTTTTCATATCCAAACATTTCTTCACATTTTTTCCGACAAAACATCAAGACTATCCTTTATATCGTCTATACATGCCGGACCATAATTCCAGTATGGAGCAATTGAAGTAATTGCATGTTCCTGAATATCTATATTATTGTCTATTCCATGGAAACATATAGTTCCAGTATCCTTTCCTGACCAATTTTTCAAAGGAAAATAAGACAATATCACATCAAGTTCATTCAAAAACATTATCTGCTTATGTTCAAACACAACCCTGTTTATAAGTTCAGTGTCTCCTGATTTTTGAACATACATATTCAAATCATCCATCGACTTGCACTCATCAGTATTGAAATAGTTTTCAAGAAAATGAATTCTTCCTTTCAATCTTACAACTATATTGTAAAGATCTGAAATGCCGAACCCTCCGAGAACATAAACATCATCATTGTCATTCACAAGATTGTTCCATGCTGAAATTATGACATTGTTGATATCAGATACAGACATATCCGTATCTATAAGATTCCTGTTGAACCAGGTATCACTTATCACAAAAGTTTTGTGCATTTACATTATGTTTAAAAGGCAGGGGGAAGACAAGTCCCCTCTGCCATAAGATTCAATATGATTATTGATTACGAATTGAGAACACTGTTAATCCATGCATCATCATCTTCAGAAATTGTTGTTTCTTGAACAGGTTCTTCTTTCATTGCTGTTTCAATGACAGGTGTAGATACAGGTGTTTCTGGAACATTTTTCACAGTCTCCTTTGCTGCAGCAGTTGTGGTTCTTGGTGCAACATATCCTGACTTGTATGTTGCAAGAATTGAATTCACCTTCTCTGTTGTCTCAGCATCCCATTCCTTCCAGAGATAGTTCTTGATTTTCGGAGCATCCTTGTCAAGCCAGTCAAGAAATGCCTTCTGTGTTTCAGGATCATCCTGTGTAAGAGTCTGTCCATCACCAAAATGAATAGGTGCAGTCTTATCAATGAATCTGCAAGCATCATAATTTGCAACAACCCTGCCGTTGTCCATCTTCTGATCACCCTTTGTGAGATTGATTTCAAACAGTCTTGCATTGAAAAGTGCGAACGGATTGAAACCGTCAGTGAATTCCGTACTCTTCATCGCAGCTTCAAGCTTGTCATTGATTTTCTGACCGAACTGATAAATGAACACCTTTCCATCATATTCCGGATGTTGAACATCCTTTACAACCTCAACAAGAGCATAATACTGCTGATATACATTGATTTTCTTTGAGTTTGCCTTGTCAATGGCATTGTCAGATGTGTAAAGTTTATATGAAAGATTACGCATAGGACAGTTCTTTCCCGCAGTCTTAGGTGATACTACAAAGATACCGTTTTCACCATTCACATCCTTGAGATAACATTCCCACCTAGGGATGGTTGTGCGCCATTTCCCTTCATAATAAAAAGGTATGAAACGAACAAGTGAACGGTAGTTCATATCCTTGCACTTCTCATCCTTGATAGATGGTTTATAAAGTTCTCCATTTGAGAAACCTGAAGTCTTTTTTGTCTCAGTCGCTGCAAGCGCATCGGCAGCTGAAAAACTTCCAAAAAGCTCATTGAAATTTACATCACTCATAACTTATAAACTTTAATAACTATAATAACTTGTCCATATGGACAACATGAAAACTTACAAATTAAATATAACAAACTTTTTCAAAAATATCACCTGATTTGAATTCCCTCAAGATTCTTTGAAATTTCCTTAAGTTCATCTTCGGTATATGTCCTTCCGGATATGATACTTATCTGTTGTCCTTCACCTATTACTGTTCCTGTATACTCTGCACCACTCTCATACTCGTTCACCTTCTTCTCAAGTTCAGCGATCTGTGATGACAACTGGTCATTTGTATCCTTCAAATTTTCCAACTGTGTTGCGAAATTCGTGTTCTGTTCAATCAGTTTCGCGTTTGATTCCTGCAATTCCTTTATTTGAACATTTCTATCTTCAAGTATACCAGTAAGATTCTTTATTTGTGAAGTATAATTCTCAACAGTATTTGTTCCTTCATCTTTCCACAAACCAGTATACATCACCTCTTCATCTGATGATATGACCTTTTCTCCAGAAGAATCATATGACTCATATGTTCTGGTTATATAAAAAGTTCTTGTCTCCATCGCGAGAATATCAACCGCATTCTTCTGGTTTATCTTGAACAATACCTGACCATTCACCTTATCAACAGTATACCCTGTATCTATCATATCCATTTCAGGAATTCTTATCTCCTTGTTCTTTGACCTGAATATGAGATACATCTTCTGTCCATTTGACAGATCAATCGGTTTTCTGTCATCACTTCTCCAGTCATCATAAAGTGTGAACATCCTGTAATTGTCAAATGGATTCAATTTGAGACACACATCTCCTTTTCCATATATCACAGTGGCTGCATTTCCATTTACGGTATCCATCCCATTATTTTATTGTATATATAAATGTACCATCACCAGTGCAGATGATCTCTATAAGATCATGACCATTCATGTAATCTCCACTAATCTGTATGCAAAATGTACCAATCACTATTTTCAAAAAGACTCCAGTTGCAATTTCAAACTTGGAGTCCATCGATATCATTTCTCCACCTGGCATAAAATACAGTTTCATGGACTGGCCTTTTTCCCACACATATTCGTCATCCTCAATTACAATGGTCACATCCTTTGAACATACACCACTGTCAGTATAATATATGGCAGCAAAATTGACCCCATATCTCAAAGGTATGAACATCGCGGCCTGTTTTTCACCGGACGTGTCAAACGGATCGAATGCGTCTATCACCGAAGTGTGTTCCTTATCCGCATATACAGTATTCATACTGTACTTCTGTGCCGAATTTATCACCACCTTGTTCCCAGTCTTGTCCTTGAATAGATCCACACCTGTGCCACTCTGGATTACGTCCATATCAAACTGAAGTTTCGCATTTGATTCTCCCCTTATTATTGAAGAAATCTTCTGTGAATTCTTGTCAATCAGATCAAGTATTGTCTGGGTATCCACAGTGTTCATACCATCATAAAGATTGTACAACCTGTCTATCTCTCCTCTCAAATCCGAAATCCTGTCAATTCCTGAAAGAACTGTTTCAAGTTCACTTACCCTGTTTCTCAATTCAACAATCTCGTTCTTCTGTGTATAAAAATAATCAACACATTTCTGCAACTGTGTCATTGCCTTCTCATATAAATCCATTGACACCACACTGTTAGGGTCCGTATATGTCATAACTTCCGTATTGGTGTCAGGAATCGTGTCAATCTTCAAATCAACTTTCAAAGAAAAGCTGTTGCCATTACCATATATGGTTTCCTTCTTCTTCGGATATCTCTGTATATATCCGAGTTTTTTTGAATCCGTGGATTTGATGTCACTCAAATCGGTCACATTATCAAGAAAGAGAATACCATAAAGATTCGTAGCATATTTCTTAACATCCGTATTTTCCGTCTTCTTCAAAAAATCATAATAGATAAGCACGGCATTGAATTCAAAATCATCGGAACTGTTTTCATTCATAGTCGAAATGCCGGATCCATTTTCATAGCTTGAATCCCTGAAATCAATGGTATGACCAGAATCTCCGGTATAAATGTTGCCATTTTCATCATCATCAAAGATCGCATGTGTATCGATTTGCCCCAGTTCTCCATAACCATATGGAGAATCTCCGGTTCTTCCTATAATAAGTTCTTTTGTATCATCAAGTGATTTTCCTATATCATATTTTTTGTCCAGATAATTCTTGTTATCCGTTGCATCACCATCCCTGAAATAAACTTTTGAACTTGCACCCACGGTACTTGGAATATGAAGATAAAGTTCCTCGAAAGTATCACCATTTATCTCCACAGTGTTCATCACATCAATATTTCCTATATACTGGACAGTCCTGTCCGACAAGTCGGTATAATCTTCAACATCACCATTGAACTTTATACCCCCCACCTTTTGCAGCCAGTTGAAGAAAACCTTCTCGGAAACGGTGGTCATTATGTCATTGTCATAATCATCATTGTCTCCCTCACCATTCAATATGGCTGTCTCAAAATTCATAATATAATTCTGGAACTCCTCCGTGATGACCTTCGCAATACCATCAGATGTTGTATTTTCTATCTTCTTGAAAGTTCCAAGATACAATCCCTTATCAAGTCCATCACTATATTTTTCGGACATAATATCCGGAAGATTGAGACAAGCGAAATGACTGAACCTGAATTCATAGTCTTTCGATACGAAAGTTCTCGTCAAATCCTGACTGACCGATGGAAATACATAAAGTGTACCTCCCTGATTTGATATTCTCTTCAAAAATGGTGTTACTGCCATAAGATAAAAATTATATAAGTATTTATGAAAATGTGAGAAATGTTTATCACTTTTTTCCCATTCAATTGTTCATTTTCTGTTTCTGATTTCCCTTGACATTTATAATTATTTTATTTCCATAATGACGGTTCATTCATGTAATCATCAAATGACAATATGTTCTTCAAATGTCTATTCAGTTCAAACATCTTCTCATCATAATCACACATCATATCTTCAATATCAACTATTTTAACGGAACACTGCCATCTGTACTGATTCCTATGATCTCTCTTTATATGCAATGAAACAATTTCATTGTCCTTGTTGTATTCATCCATTATAAAATCATTCACAATCTTCCAGTTGTCATCAGTCAAATTTGTATGGTCAACTTTCAATATCGCATCATAACATTCAGGAACATCATCAACATCATCATATACATTACCGTACCCATCTACAGGTATATGTGTTATAAAACCTTTTATAGGTTCATAGACAACATATCCATATTCATCATTGAGAAAATTCCTGTCAAACAGATCATACTTACTCAATATATACTTATCAATCAGTATGTTCATTATTGTCTTTGTTGATGTATTTACACCATGTTTGAATATTCTTTCATCTTTGAAATTACAATCAGTTTTGTCAATGTCCATACATCTTGTGTATCTATTATTGATAATTCTTTTGTTTATTCTTTCCATAAATGAACTGTTGATTTTCAGTTTATCAGGATATATATGATAAACAAAAATATCACTCAATGAAGAATCTATATTGTTGTCTATGGACATTATCAAATCTTTATAATGCAATCCCAGTCTATTGTACCTATTTTCATTATTGACACCCACAAACAAAATGTAATCTTCCTGTTTACTTGCATTTCTATTGAAATCTGCAAGTTCAACTATTGATTTTGTTGACATTACAGTATGTTTCATTTGACAGGGTATGGAAACATTATCATATCTGATCTCACCATCAAATTCATCCGTATATTTCTTTCCTTCCCTATGAACATTCCTGAACAGTCTTTCGACAACCCTTTCAAAATCAAATCCAGACTGCTGTCTTTTTTCATCTATATGTTCAATCATATATCCATTCAACTCATTTTTTGATATGCTTTTAGGTCCAACACAATATTTCACACAATCCTTGTCAATCTCGTTTATCATCCTGACCAGAGTCTTGTCATCATACAATGAAACATTCTTCACAAGATAATTTGACTGTCTTGACACTAATGACTTGTCTTCCGGAATATATGCTGTACCTGACTTTCCTCCCACTCTCCATATGGCAAAATCAAAGTCATCCTTCACAAATTTGATATATGGATTGCTTCTGTTTTCACCCACAGGTGTTCTCCTATGATTATCTTTTTTCCATATTTGAAACACACAGGATACATCATAAGGTTCACCATTCAAAAGAAAAGAATTCTTCGGCAGTTCAACACACTTGTCAAGATGAAATCTCAAGTCAAGTCTATTTTGCACAGATGACTTCATAAATGATTTAGGAAGAATAAATGCGATTACAGAAGAATACTCCGCAGCCTTGTTAAAAAATTTCACGGCAAGATTGTTCTGTACACCGAACGGTGGGTTTCCTATTGTCAGGACATTCTTCCCTATCAAGTCATCAACATCAAGTTCAAGAAAATCCTGCATTATTATTTCATTACTTTCAGGTACAAGATCATAAGCGACACATCTGTCTATCTGCTTTGAAAATGAACCATTTCCTGCACTGGGTTCTACAACAACATCAAACCCCGAAACATTAACCAGTTCTATGCACATTTTTGATATTTCAGGATTTGTATAGAACTTGTCATTCAGTTCCTTATGTCCCTTTGACTTCGTAATTCCCATATCAACAAAAATAACAAATCAAAACAGACGGCATTTCTCTTCTTGAATTCTTTGTCCTGCAATATCAAAATATTTCTTGCTCAATTCAAATCCAATATATCTTCTATGTTCTCTTATGCAACTCACCATAGTCGTTCCACTTCCCATAAATGGATCAAGGACGACATCATCTTCATATGTAAAGAGTCTTATACATCTTCTGGGAAGTTCGACAGGAAATGCGGCAGGATGACCCACAGTCTTCAGTTTCTCCCCATTAAAAGACCACATCCCGTTTGACCATTCGATGAATTCATTCTTCTCTATTGTAGATTTCCCTATGTGAAGAAGTTTATGAGATTTTGAGAACACAAGTATGTATTCGAAACATCTCGGAAATGATGGACAGGAAGCACTCATAAAACTCCCCCATGCTGTCCTATTGCTTGTTGTGTTTTTATTCCAGATTATTATGGTCAGGATGTACTTGAAACAATAAATAAAATGAATTCCATCAACAAGATGAAATCATTTGTCTCACAAGAGACTTGGTTGATTTCAAGCTGAAAAACTTCAGATTCATTGAATCCAGAGAAACTCTATACATCATTTTAGAGTTTTTGAAGAAATCATATAAACTCTTGAAATCCTTGA